>Ga0163153_10001011_pt1 | contig 46167 bp, 48 predicted proteins | sample OliLakLV19MP6IB1_FD_148629 | JGI IMG/M metagenome (GOLD analysis project Ga0163153, IMG submission 148629) | Freshwater microbial mat bacterial communities from Lake Vanda, McMurdo Dry Valleys, Antarctica - Oligotrophic Lake LV.19.MP6.IB-1 | ecosystem: Environmental > Aquatic > Freshwater >... | reverse complement strand
CGATCCGGCAGGGCCGCACACAGGGCTTTCAAGCCAACGATGAGCGATTCGACAACCACCCACAGGGTAAATCACGAACTGATCCCCCTGGGAATCCCCCTACGAAACGTCACAATGAGAATTGCTGCTGAACCTGGGATTTGTTACGTGCAGCTGGTTCCATTGGCGGCGCAGATGCTTTCAGCTACGGTTTGTCCATCCGCGTCCGATCTCACGCCGTCCGTCCAAACGCTTCCGTTCCAATACATGCTACCGGCACGTTCTCCGTTGTCGCAGTACACAATGCATTCAGTGCCGTCGTACGGGCAGCCAGGAGTGCCATCGGGCTTTCTCAAGTCATAGGCAGAAGCCGGGGACACTGCAAAAATTGAAACTCCGGCGACCATCAAACATGCAATTTTCATGAGGCTTCTCCCTAAGAACCGGCGCAGATCAGACGCCCACTTTAGTTCCAAAAAGCCGGAAAGTCGCGATTAAAACCTTTCACAACTTTTTTTGGAAGTGTCAGCACCTTGGCTGGTTGGTAAAACACGCCGTCTTGCGTCGAGGCCTCATGCGTACTCTTTTTGTTCATCAGAATTTTCCCGGGCAGTTCGTGCATTTGGCGCCGGCTTTGCAGGCGCGTGGGCATGAGGTTATGGGGTTGACAGGTGACGATAATACCACCGCCACCACCCTGCCCTTCGCGCGCTATAAATGGACGCCGCGCGCGCTGCAAGACCCGCAATCCAAACTGGCATCGACCTTCGCAAAGGTGACCTATTGCGGCGAGGTCACTGCTTCGGCCGCGGCCACCTTGCGCGACAAGCACGATTATGTCCCCGATGTGGTGTTCGGGACTCCCGGCTGGGGAGAAATGCTGTTCCTGCGCCAGGTGTGGCCGGGGGCGCGCCACCTGCTCTATGGCGAGTTTTTCTTTGGGCCGCAGGGGCCAATGATCGGGTTTGATCGCGAGCTCAGCAAGGGCGACCTCGCCTCGCGGATTGCGGCCGCCGGCAATAATGCCCATCTGGTGCTGTCGGCCAACGCCGCCGACAAGGTGCTGGTGGCAACGCAGTGGCAGGCGCGCTCGTTCCCTGCTTACGTGCAAGAGAAAATCAGCGTCATTCACGACGGTATCGATACGGAGCGCGTGTGTCCCCCAGCGCTGGTGCTACGGTGAAATTTCCCGAGCAGTGGAGAGAGTTCAAGACGGGCGACGAGGTGCTGACCTTCGTCAACCGGGATCACGAGCCGCATCGGGGGTTCCATATCTTCATGCGGGCGTTGCCGAAAGTCCTGGAGGCAAGGCCGCAGGCGCGAATTGTCATCGTGGGCGGCGACGAGCAGAGCTACAGCCCGCGGCCTGGCGCGAACAAAACCTGGAGACAGGTGATGCTGGCGGAAGTGGGCGACAGACTCGACCTGTCGCGCGTGCACTTCGTTGGGAAGATTCCGTATGCGACTTTCATCGACTTGATGCGGGTGTCGCGGGTGCATGCGTATCTGACCTATCCGTTCGTGCTGTCCTGGTCGATGATGGACGCGATGAGTGCGGGGTGCTTTGTTGTAGGCTCACGCACGTCGCCGGTCGAAGAAATGATCAGCGACGGGGTCAATGGGCGGCTTGTGGATTTTTTCGACGTTGCGGCGTGGAGCGAGACGTTGATCGACGCGCTGGCGCATCCGGAGAAGTACGAACATCTGCAAGCGGCGGCGCGGCGGACGATTGTCGAGACCTACGACCTGCGCAAGCACTGCCTGCCGCGGTTGGTGGAGTTTGTGGAGGGGGAATGAGAATGCACGCCCGGCCCCCATCCCCTGCGGGCCACAAGAACTGCGCAGGGACTTCCCCCGCAAGCGGAGGAAGACAGAAAATCTGGTGTCTTCCTCCGCTTCCGGGGGCAAGTGGCTGCGCATTGCGGGACGCAATGCTGCAGACGATGGGGGGCTTTGCGGCGCGCGCTTAAGGCGTTGCGCAGTCGAAGCCTTCTGGTGACAGCACTTGGATATAGGCGGGTTCGCCGTCGCGGCCGGTGGAGTAGAAGCCGGTGACCGTTGCGCGGGTGTTGTCTTTGCATGACACCGGTTTGGCGTGGCCGTAGTGAAAGCGGACCAAGACCGGTGCGGCGCTGCAGGACCAATCGGTAGACGACAGTTCGTATTCGTCGAGCGAGCCGACGACGGAGTAATCCTGCGTGCCGTCGGGAAGCTTCAGCGGGGTGATAATGGTGCGCAGAAGGCGGATGGTGCCGGAGACCGTGACCATGGTTTGGCTATCGGGTTTGCACGAGGCGTTGTTGGCGCTGGCTGTTACGGAGACGTTGGCGCCCAAGAGTCCCAACACCAGCAACTGATTAAGCATGGCAGGTCCTGTTCCGGGTTGAGTTGCGCGGCGCGATCCTACACCATGACACATGGCGATTGAAGGCTTGTGCACGTCCGGGCTAATCTTACGCCATGACCGAGTTCACACCTTTGGCTTCGAGCCTTGGCGGAGCGCTGATTGGCGCGGCCGCTGTCCTGCTGATGGCCACCAGTGGCCGCGTTGCCGGGATCAGCGGTATCGCTGCCCGCGTGTTGCCCCCTTATGAGGACCGCGAGACCGGCGCGCGAGTTGCGTTCATTGCCGGACTGGTGTTGGCGCCCTTGCTGTACATGGCTGCGGGCGGCACGGTCGTGCAAACCGTTTCGACGAACTTTCCGCTGCTGGCGATTGCGGGTTTGCTGGTTGGGTTCGGCAGCGCGTACGGCGGCGGTTGTACCAGCGGACATGGCGTGTGCGGACTTTCGCGGCTGTCGAAGCGGTCGCTGGTGGCGACGGCGGTGTTCATGGGCGTGGCGTTTGTGATGGTGTTGATCACAAGGCACGCGCTATGAACGCGCGGATGGTTTCCGGGTTTGTGGCGGGATTGATCTTCGGCTTGGGGTTGATCATTTCGGGAATGGCCGATCCGGCGAAGGTGCTAAACTTCCTTGATGTGTTCGGTACTTGGGATCCGAGCCTGGCGTTTGTGATGGGGGCTGCGGTCATTGTAGCTGGCGCGGGGTATCGCATGGCGTTCTTGTCGCCGAAGCCGATGTTCGACGACGCCTTTCATGTGCCGCTTGCGAAAGCAGTCGATACGCCGTTGCTGGGCGGCGCGGCGCTTTTCGGGTTGGGTTGGGGGTTGGCTGGATATTGTCCAGGCCCGGCGCTGACAACGCTCGCCTTGGTTGCGGACGGCACCATCGTGTTTGTGCTGGCGATGGTTATCGGCCTGTGGGCCGCACGGTTTACGCCGAAGGTTTAACCGGGTAAGGCTTTTTGCATGCAAATCGACACTGAGTCTGCCGGAGAGTTGTTGGGTGCTGCGGCGGAGGCTGAGCGTGCAGGCGAAAAAGTGCGGGCGGCGGAGTTGCTGCAACAAGCGGTGCCGGGAGCCGGCGCCTGCGAATTGATTTCTATTGCCGATACACTGATGCGATTGAAACGGCCCAGGCTGGCGCTCGATGCGCTCGACCGCGCGGCGCAGGCGGCACCGGGCGATGCCAATGTTTTTTTCCGGCGCGGGCAATTCTTTGGCCAGGTCAAGCAACATGGTGTCGCCGTCCGGAATTTTGAGCGCGCGGCGCAGCTTGAGCCCAGGCGGTTTGATATTTTGATGGGTTATGGGGCGGCGTTGTCATCTGACAATCAGATTCCGAAATCGCTGAAGGTTTTTTTGGCGGCGCGCAAACTTAACCCCAGTCATGCCGGTGTGTTGAGCAATTGCGGCTGGTTGCTGTGTCAATTGCAGCGCTATGACGAATCGTTGAAATGCCTTGATCGCGCCTTGGACATTGAGCCCGGACATGCGGGGGCGCGCTGGAACCGGGCGTTGTGCCTGCTCACCATGGGGCGCTTCGAGGACGGTTTTGCCGACTACGAAGCGCGGATGACGATCAACGATGCGCGCTATGAACGCCTGCGCAAATACGATGCGCCGTTGTGGCGCAAGGGCGAGCCGGTGGCGGGCAAGCGGGTGTTTTTGTATACCGATCAGGGTCATGGGGACACACTGCAGTTCATCCGCCTGGCGCGCAATCTGATGCGCATGGACGCCGAGGTAATCGTCGAGGTGCAGGCGCCGCTGGCGGAACTGTGTGCGACGATGCATCCGGATCTGCGCGTGATCGTGCAGGGCACAACGCCACCGGCTTTCGATTTGTTCTGCCCAATGCCGTCGCTGCCGCATCGTCTGGGGCTAACGGTTGAGACTATCCCGGCGCGGGTGCCTTATCTAGTTGCCGAGCATCGCCTGGTGCTGGAATGGCGCGAGGCGCTCGCGGGCCTGAACGGACGGATGAAAATCGGAGTGACGTGGGCTGGCAACCCGCAGCACTTCAACGACGCCAACCGCTCGATCGCCTTGGAGCGGTTGTTGCCGGTGCTTGAGACAAAAGGGGTTTCGTTCGTCAGCTTGCAAAAGGAGTTGCGTCCGGGCGACGAACAAATTCTTGCCGGACTGAATGTCTTTGATCGGACAGCGCGGTTGGGGTCGTTCAACGATACGGCGGCGTTGGTCTCGCAGCTTGATCTTGTGATCTCGGTCGATACGTCGGTGGCGCATTTAGCCGGCGCCCTGGGCAAGCCGGTTTGGATCTTGCTGCCCTATGCTGTCGATTTCAGATGGCTTGCGGGACGCACCGACAGCCCATGGTATCCGACGGCACGCCTGTTCCGCCAGCCTGCGTTTGGCGATTGGGAAAGCGCCATCGGCCAGGTGCGCGCGGGGCTGGCGGCGGCGTTGCTATAGAGCCCGCGTTCAATCGTAACGGCCGTTGTCTTCTTCGTTGTAGTTGTCGTCTTGCGATGAATCGGCAGCGACGGAACTGCCGTTGCCATTGCCATTTTCGAGGGTGTTGCCGTTGGCTTCCATGGTCGGTTGCGGGCCTGCGCCGGCGGGAGCATTGCGATAGGGGCTGGCGTTGTATTGGCTGGCTTGGCCTTGTTGATGCTGTTGCTGCCCCTGACCGTAGGGCTGACCGCCCCCCTGGGCTTGCTGTGGCTGAACGCTGTTTTGAAAGGCCATGATCAGACGATAATAATGTTCAGCATGCTGAAGATAGTTTTCCGCCATTACACGATCGCCGGATGAATTGGCATCGCGCGCCAGCTGCAGATACTTTTCGTAGACGTGATGGGCGTTGCCACGGATTTTGACGTCCGGTCCGTTCGAATCGATCGTGCGGTGGATGTTGAAAACCTGGTCCTGGGTTTGGTGTGAGGCGCTTTGATGACGCGGACCGCCGCCACTGCCACCGCCGCTGCCACCACCACCGCCACTTCCGCCATAACCTTTGCCGCGGCCGCGGCCACGACCGCGCTTATTATTATTGTTGTTATTGTTGTTGTTGTTTGGTCCCGGTCTCATATTCATGAGGTGTTCCGTTTTTTGTTCGCAATGTCAGGAAAAAAGTGCGGCGCACGACGCCGTTTCGCTTAGGCTTTGCCCGCACCGAGATGCCGGGAGCGCCCGATTGATCAAGTCAATTTCCAATAACCCCTAATGAGCGTCTAAAGCTCCTCGACTTAGTTCGAGAACCTTGTTGCTTTGTGCTGGCTTTCAAGCCTGAGGCGTGCGCCGGTCTCGAGCCCCTCGAGAATGGTGGCGCGGGTACGTTCTCAATTGCTGCGCAGAGGTTAGACCAAATCCTTGAAGAATACCAATGTGTTTTTGGCGGTTTGCCTGAAGTAAGCGTTTATTGCGGCAACTTGACCAAGATAACGCGGTCATTCCCGCCCAAATCTTTGACGATTTGGTGAACATTCAACCCATGGTTCTGCAGTGTTTGGCTGGCTGATGCGCCTTGATCGTGGCCTATTTCAATAATCGCGGGAGCGCCTGGGGCCAATACGGCGTGCAGGTTGGCGGCGATTCGCCGTAGGGGGTGCAGTCCATCCGCGCCGCCATTGAGGGCGAGGTGCGGTTCGTATTCGCGCACGTCAGGGTCGAGGCCCGCGATGACGGATGAGGCAATATAGGGCGGGTTGGAGATCACCAGGTCGAAACGCCGGCCGGTGAAGGCTTCGAAGTCGCCGTGTTGAAACTGCGCGCGAGAGGCGACACCCAAGCGTTCGGCATTGCGCTGGGCGACCGTGAGCGCGGCTTGAGAAATGTCGAGCCCGGTGCCGGCCGCGTGTTTCCATTCGCTGAGCAATGCGATGAGCAGGCAGCCTGAGCCGGTGCCGAGGTCAAGGATTGTGTGTGGCGGAGTGTCTTTGAAAAGTTTCAGGGCAGTTTCGACAAGCGTTTCGGAATCCGGGCGCGGGATGAGGACGGCGGGCGAAACTTCAAAGTCGAGGCTCCAGAATTCGCGGCGGCCGAGAATATAGGCGATGGGTTCATGTTTTTCGCGGCGGGCGATGGCTTCGGCGAATTTTTCCGGGGTGGCTCCGAGAAGAATGCGCGCTTCACGCACCGGGTCCTCGATGCCGGCGGCGGCGAGGCGCGCGGCGGCGGCGATAAGCTGCGCCGTCACATCCCTTCATCCAGCATCGCCAGGCGCTTGGCCTGGTCGTCGTTGACGAGGGCGTCGATGATTTTGCCGAGGCTGAGACCTTGCAGAACCTGATCGAGTTCGTAAAGCGTCAGGTTGATGCGGTGATCCGTGCAGCGGCCCTGGGGGTAGTTGTAGGTGCGGATGCGTTCGGACCTGTCGCCAGAGCCGACCTGATCCTTGCGATCTGCGGCGCGAACCTTGTCAAGGCGTTCGCGTTCGGCGTCGTAGATTCGCGAGCGCAGGATTTTCATTGCCTTGGCTTTGTTCTTGTGCTGCGATTTTTCTTCCTGCATCGCGACGGCGACACCGGTGGGCAGATGGGTAATGCGGACGGCGCTTTCGGTTTTGTTGACGTGCTGACCGCCGGCACCACTGGCGCGGTAGACGTCGATGCGCAGATCGCTGTCGTTGATTTCGATATCGACTTCGCCGGCCTCCGGCATGACGGCGACGGTGGCCGCTGACGTATGAATGCGGCCTTGCGCTTCTGTTTCGGGGACGCGCTGGACGCGGTGGACGCCCGATTCGTATTTGAGCTTGGCAAAGACGCCGGAGCCGTTGACGGCGACGATCACCTCTTTGTAGCCGCCCATGTCGGATTCGCTCTGGCTCATGATTTCGAACTGCCAGCCCTGGATCTGGGCGTAGCGCTGATACATGCGCAGGAGGTCGCCCGCGAAAATTGCCGCCTCGTCGCCGCCGGTGCCGGCGCGGACTTCGAGCAAGGCGTTGCCCATATCGGCGCTGTCTTTGGGCAACATCAGAATCGAGAGTTCGTGTTCGAGTTCGGGCAGGCGGCGTTTGAGCTCGACGAATTCGTCGCCCGCCATGGCACGCAACTCGGCGTCGGCGGTGTTGTCGGCTATCATCGTGGCGAGTTGGATCATCTCACTGCGCAAGGCCGACACTTCTTTGGCCTTGGCGACGATAGGGCCAAGGTCGGAGTGTTCCTTGGCGAGCTTGGCGAACGCCGCTCCGGCATCGGAAGCCATGCGGGCCTCGATTTCAGAATAGCGGTCGAGGATACGCTCGATTTGGGATGAGGCGATCATGGCGAGCGCTTGGCTTCGATTTCGGCGGCTTTCTTTTCCACCAGTTCGACGATGTGCTCAACGAGCCTTTCGTTGTTCATTTTGTGGTCTGGTTTGCCTGCGATGTAGACCATGCCCGACCCTGCCCCGCCGCCGGTGAAAGCGATGTCGGTTTGCGCGGCCTCGCCGGGGCCGTTGACGACGCAGCCGATGATCGAAAGCGACATAGGCGTTGTGATGTGTTTCAGGCGGTCTTCGATGATGGCGACGGTCTTGATGACGTCGAAGCCCTGGCGGGCGCAGGACGGACAGGCGATGATATTCACACCACGATGGCGCAGGCCTAGTGACTTCAGGATGTCGAAGCCGACACGGATTTCCTCGACCGGGTCGGCCGAGAGCGAGACGCGGATCGTGTCGCCAATGCCCGCCCACAACAGCGAGCCGATGCCGATGGCGGATTTCACCGTGCCGGTCATCAGACCACCGGCCTCAGTCACGCCCAGATGCAGCGGGTAGTCGCACGCTTCGGCCAGGCCCTGATAGGCGGCCACCGCCAGAAACACGTCGCTTGCTTTGACGCTGATCTTGAACTCGCGAAAGTCGTTGTCTTCCAAGATGCGCGCGTGGTTGAGCGCGCTTTCGACCATCGCCTGCGGGCACGGTTCGCCGTAGCGCTCGAGAAGTTCGCGTTCGAGGGAGCCCGCGTTGACACCGATGCGCATGGAAACGCCGTGGTCCTTGGCCGCCTTCACCACCTCGCGCACGCGGTGGACCGCGCCGATATTGCCGGGGTTGATGCGCAGGCAGGCGGCACCGGCGTTGGCCGCTTCGATGGCGCGTTTGTAGTGGAAGTGGATGTCGGCGACGACGGGCACGGCGACGGCGCGGATGATCGATTTCAGCGCGGCGGTCGATTCCTCATCCGGGCAGGAAATGCGCACGATGTCGGCGCCCGCCGCTTCCAGCGCTTTGACCTGGCGGATGGTACCTTGAATGTCGGTCGTGAGGGTGTTCGTCATCGACTGGACGGTGATGGGCGCGTCGCCGCCAACCTCGACGTTGCCGACGCGGATCTTGCGGCTTTTCCTGCGGACGATGTCGCGGTAGGGGCGGATGCTCATGGGGGAGAGATAGCAAGGGCTGGACGGCCAAACCAGCGGTCAAATGTGGTTTCCGTCACCTGCGCGAGTTTAGTCCGGGGCTATCGGTCCACGGCCATCTGTGGCAGATTCGCGGTATGACCACCGACGCCGAACTGAAACTGCTTGGTCGCATCGTGACGGAACCCGGAAAAATGGGCGGTAAGCCCATTATCCGCGGACGGCGGATCACGCCTGCCATGGTACTCAACATGCTTGCCAACGGTGCCACGCGCGAGCAGGTGCTTGACGCCTATCCTGTGCTCGAGCGCGCGGACATCGATGCGTGCCTTTTGTATGCAGCCCGCCTCAGCGAGCGGTCGCAATCTGACGGTCCATCGATGGCAGCGGAATAGGTGCGGCTGCTGGCGGACTCGAACATTGTCGCGGCCGCAGTACTGGTGCTTCGCGGAGCCGGTCACGACGTGGTGTTTATCGGCGACCGCGCTGAAGACCCAGGCGACTACGCGATCATTGAGGAAGCGTTCGCTTCCGGGCGGGTTCTTCTGACCAAAGATCACGACGTTGGTGCCCTCGTGTTTCGGGACAAGAAGGGGCACGCTGGCGTGCTTTTGATCGACGACTTGGGTTCGGCGCAACAAGAGGTGGAGTTGCTCACGAAGATATTGGCGGAGTGGGACGCCGTTCTTCTCACCGGTGGATTCGTTCGCGCCGGAAATTGGGGCAGCAAGCACGGCGCCGGAGATCCGTAGGCCGTCTCGCGGTGGGGTGTGGCAATGGCTGCCATGCGCAAGTGACGGTCAAATCTGGATGGGCGTGCTTGATTCCGCCTTACAGCACCTGACGCTGCAAGTCCGGAAACACCTTGCCCACCTTGCCAAGCAGATAAACACCATAAGTGCCTTCGAAGGCGTGGAGGTTGGCGCGGTCCCAGCGTTCCGTGCTGTCGTCCGAGGCGATCCGGTCCGGCAGGGGTTCGATGACAGCGTTGAAGGCGGGGTCGAAGAAGAGTGGGAATGACAGGCGATCGCGACCGCTTATGTTGCGCACACGGTGGGGGGTTGAACGGTACCAGCCGCCGGTGAGGCGGTCCAACATGTCACCGATATTGCAGACGAGGGTGCCGGGAATGGATGGGGCTTCGATCCAACCGTTGCGCGATTTGACCTGCAGGCCGCCGCAATCGTCCTGCGCCAACAGCGTCAGCAGGCCGTAGTCGGTGTGTTCGCCGACGCCCCACTCGCCGTCAACGGCGCGCGCCGGAGGGTAGTGAAAGACGCGGAAGAGCACGGTCGGATCGGCGGTGTAGGTCTTTGCGAAGTAGTTTTGGTCCAGCCCCAAGCTCAACGCTATGCCGCACATAACAGCGTGTGCGGCGCGGGTGGTGGCTCCCATGAAATCAAGCACTGCCGATTGCAATTCCGGCACGGCGCCGGGCCACAGGTTTGCGCCGTGCATGGGGATGCCCGACTTTACGCGCGCGTCGTGGGGCCCCAGTTCAGTGCCGAAGTAGACGCCTTCTTTCAGGTCAGGCTTGCCTGACGTGAGCTCTCCGCCCACGGGGAAAAACCCACGCCAGGCGCGGCCGGCGTGAGCCATGGATATTCTCAGTTTTTCTTCCTCAGGCAATGCAAAGAATTTCCGGCTGGCGCGGTCGAGTGACGTCAATACCTCAGCGGAAATCCCGTGCCCGGTGATATAGAAAAATCCAGTGTCGCGGCAGGCGGCCCTGATTTCATCGGAGGTCCGATGGATCGCGGAACCGCCGCGTGAATCGTACAGCGTTGCGATATCAATGACCGGTAATGCTTTTGTCACCGGGGACTAGTCCTTGTCCGTTTTGCGAGTGTGTGGCGTTCAGCGTGACTTGAAATGCGCGCATTTACAAGACCGGACTCTGGTGCTGGCCAATTGCGGCGCGTTGTTTTATGTACTCATGACCCTTGCGTGCAGGATTTTAACATGCCCCGGCAATCCAACCCAATCGACATTGAACAGCTCTCGGGGTTGATCGGCGATATCTATGAGTGCGCGCTGGAGCCGTCTCGCTGGAACGATACGCTGACGCGGTTCGTGTCGCTGTTCAGCCCCCCGGATTGGGATGTCGCGACTTTGATGTGGGAAGGAATGAACCGGCCCGGCGTGCGCTGGGTGGGGACGACGGGCCTCATCGCACCGGCAATTCAGGCTTATGAATCGGTCTTTGCTGGCACAAACGTCTGGAGTTCGCAGGCCGTTGGTTTGCCGATGGGACAGGTCATCGATACGGACGATTTGGTGACGCGAGTTGAGTTTCTGAAGAGTGATCTCTATCAAAAATTTCTGAAGACCTGGGGGATGGAAGTCGCACTGTTTGTCATTTTTGACCGTGGCGACGACGAGCAACTGGCGCTGGCGATGCCGGGACCGCCGGACCGGCCGCTGATGAACCTCAAGCGCGGGTTGCGACTGATTGCGCCCCATGTTCAGCGAACAATGCGTATCAGTCACGGCTTGGCCTGCTCGCGCTTGCGGGCCGCAGGTGCAGAGGCCGCTCTCAACCTGGGACACGCAGCGGTGCTGGCGCTGAGCGCAGATCTAAGGGTCGTCAGTCACAATGTGAAGGCCGGTACACTGGCAGAGACGGGTCTTTTCACGCTGCACAATGGGCGCGTCTTATTTGCCGGCGCGAAGGCGCAGTTGCGAATTTCGCATCTCGCCACGGTGGACCGTCCGGCCAGTGAAGCGTTCAAAATCGAGGACGCGAGCGGCACGAGCTATGCGGTGCTGGCAATGACGATGAGGCCGCAGCGTGAGGCTGTGTTAGGGGGCTGGGTCGAGGGGGCCAAAGTTCTGATCTCGATTACAACGCCTCACCCTGCCCCGCTGATTGAGGTCGACAGATTGAGGGCCTGGTTTGATTTGACGGCGACGGAAGCGCGGTTGGTGGCGGCACTTGCTTCGGGAAAAACTCTTGCGGCATATGCGGACGAGCGCAGCGTTAGTGTTGATGCGGCCCGATTTCTGCTGAAAGGAGCGTTCAGAAAGACAGGCGCGGAAAGCCAGGCGCAACTTGTGACGCTGATCAATCAAGTTCCACAAGGTTGAGTTTCCTACCCATATAGGGAGCGCCAGGCCGCAACACGCTGCGTAGGGTCGCCTTCGGTCTTACACGAAGGGATATATGCAATGCGCGGTTGTCGGGGTTTCAGTTCGTTCTTACTTTCGGCACTTGCCGTAAGCGGTAATTTGTACGTCGCATCGGCTGGCGAGCGCGGCCAGGTCAGTGTTCAATGCGCCGCCAGTGATGCGTTGCCGCCTGCCGGTCCAAATCTGGTCTACACAACTTGCGCCGGTGAAGCGAAATTCCAGTTTCAGTCCGACGGCATCCCGACGGCCTATGGGATAAAATTCACAGCGCCATCGACACATTGCTCGGCTGTCAACTATCAGGTCTGGGCTACTTACAATCCCGACCTCATGTTGGGAAGGACCCGGAACTTTCTTGAGGCAGGGCAAAGCGAAATCGTGCCGATCGGCGACGACTTCGCGCGCGGACTGCAAATAATAAATGTGCGGGCGCTTGGTAAAGTCGGCGGATGCAATACGGGTCGAATGTCGGGTTGGTCGGCCATCGTTGAAGTTGTGATCATTCCATGAAGCTTGGAAAAGACTGAACAGATTCTACTTTCCGGGAGGACATTAAAAATGTTTCGACAAATTGGTTTTGCCGTGGCGGGGTTGTTGTGCGCTGCGCCGGCGATGGCGGAGGGTCCGGGGGGCGGAGCACAGACGCTTTCCGCTTCGTGTACCTCCAGCCCGATCTCGGGTGGCGGGCTGGTCAATGAGTGTATGGGGCCAAACGCCAATCCGGATGTCCGGTTTCAGTCGATGGGTCCGCAGTTCAACTATGCCGTGACATTTACCGCGCCTGCAACACACTGTTCGAGGATTGGTTATCACGTTTATTCCTATGATTTGCGCACGCCGCTGGGCGCGAGCGGCTTGCTTGGACCGGGCCAAAGTCAAACGGTTAGTATCGGCAACGGTTACGCTGCGGGCTTGCAAATCGCCAAGGTAAAGGGTTTCGGCTGGATCAGTGCCACGGGATGCAACACGGGGACGCTTCAAAGCTGGGGCGCCACGGCGACGGTGGTGCAGCAATAGCGTCAGCCTTCGACGATATATTTCGCAACCAGTCCGGGGTCCTGCATCGGGATGAAGTGCGTCAGGTGGGGAAGATAGACGTCACGGCCTTGACGAAAGACCGCAGCCAGACCCTCCCAGGTTGGCGAGCCTGAGAAATCCCTGGGATCGCGCTGACCGGGTGGGCGCTGCCGGGCGCGGAGCACGGTGACGGGGCAGACGATCTGTTTTGCCAACTCATAAATGTTGCGGCCGGCTGCGGCCTTGTAGATCGAGCCTTCGATGGCGGGCGGACATGCCAGCTCGACACCGCTGCCGTCCGCTTTTGGTACCACGCCATAGCGGCAATAATCCTCAAGCACTTCGGGGCGCCAGAGCGAATACGGGTTTCTATCCTTGAAGGCCTCGAACATGTCTTGCCATGAATCCCAGGCATTGCGGCGCCTGGTAACGGGATGTTCGGTTTCCCCGGGCGCCATGATTTCAGGGTTGTCGTAAAATTCCGGGGCCATCATGACGGGATCGACGAGCACCAGGCGCTTGAAGGCGCCGGGAAGGGCGGCGGCCACCTGAATGAGCGTGTGGCCGCCCATGGAATGGCCCACGCCGATTGCGTCGTGAAGATTCAAATGGGCTACGAGTTCCTTGATGTCCTGGGCGGGCACTGTCCAATCCGCAATCGGTCCTGTCTTTTCGCTACGGCCATGGCCGCGCAGGTCTACAGCAATGACATGGGTGTCTGGCGGGAGGCTTGCCACCGTCTGGTCCCAGCAGCGCGCGTGAAAGCCGGTGGCATGGATCAACAGCACCGCCGGGGCGCCGCGCTCGCCCCATTCGAAATACGCAATGCGCGCGCCGGTGGCCGCAAACGTCGATTGGCGAGGAGTTTTGGGCATATCAATCCGGGCTATTCCTATAAGCTCAACACCATGTTAGGCAAGTTTGACTAGCTTCGGCAATCGTGGCCAGATAAGCGGGACGCCGCACAACGTGAAGTGACATGAACTATATCAATGTAACCGAGGCCTCGGACTCACGCTCCGGCGGTGCCATCAAGCTGCATGGACCGGAAGGCTTTGCCGGTATGCGCAAGGCGGGCCGCGTGGCTGCAGAATGCCTCGACATGCTTACGGCCAAGGTGGCGCCGGGCGTGACAACAGACAAGATCGACCGCCTGGCCTATGAATTCATGGGCGATCATGGCGCCATACCGGCGACGATTTTCTATCGCGGCTATCGCCATTCCAGCTGCACGTCGATCAATGACGTGGTGTGCCACGGCATTCCCTCGGACCGGGAACTCAAAGATGGCGATACGCTCAACATCGACGTGACCGCAATTATCGACGGTTGGCACGGCGATACGAGCCGGATGTATCTGGCGGGCGATGTGTCGATTAAGGCCCGCCGCCTGGTCGATGTAACCTACGAGGCGATGATGCGCGGGATTGCTGCGGTCAAGCCCGGTGCGCTGACCGGCGACCTGGGACATGCGATCCAGGCCTATGCGGAGGCGCATTCCTATTCGGTGGTGCGCGATTTTTGCGGGCACGGGCTGGGGCGCGTGTTTCACGACGCGCCGAATATTCTGCATTATGGGCCTGCCGGAAAGGGACTTGCGTTCCGCGAAGGTATGATTTTCACGGTCGAGCCCATGATCAACGCGGGCAAGTGGCAGGTCAAGCTGAAGCCTGACGGTTGGACGGCGGTGACAAAAGACCGGTCTTTGTCGGCGCAGTTCGAACATAGCGTCGGTGTGACCTCTACCGGAGTCGAAGTTTTCACTACCTCGCCTGCGGGCCTGCACAAGCCGCCCTATGCCTAAGCGCGGCATGGCGGACGCGGCGACTGGGGAACTGCCGCACTATGTGGGGCATCGCGACAGACTGCGCGAGAGGTTTCGTGATGGCGGTGAGGATGCGCTGCCGGACTACGAATTACTGGAGTTGATTCTGTTTGCGGCCATACCGCGGCAAGACGTGAAGCCGTTGGCCAAAAGGATGCTGGAGGAGTTTAAGGGCGATATCGCAGAATTGCTCGCCGCTTCGCGTGAGCGGCTCAAAGAAATCGAGGGCGTGGGGGATGCTGTCACCGATCAAATCAAAATCGTACGAGCCGCCGCCGGGCGCATGTTACGCACCAAAGCGCGGAACTCGGAGTCGACGCTTTCGTCTTGGCAATCGCTCGTCGATTATTGCATGGCGCAGATGTCTCGCGAGCCGACGGAGCAGTTTCGCATTCTGTTTCTGGATCGCAAGAACAAGCTGATCAAAGATGAGGTGCAAGGCCGCGGCACCGTAGACCACACACCCGTATATCCGCGCGAAGTCGTCAAGCGCGCTTTGGAACTCGGGGCCTGCGCGATTATCCTGGTCCACAACCATCCCTCAGGCGATCCGACGCCGTCGTCAAGCGATGTCGAGATGACGAAACAGATTGTCGAAGCGGCGCGCACACTTGAGATCTCCGTGCACGATCATCTGATCATAGGACGGCATGGCCACGCCAGTTTGAGGCAGCTGGGCTTGATGTAGCAAACCCAGCGCCTTGAATCCGCCACCAATCAGTGCTTGTGGTGATCGATGTAGGCGTGCAGGGCCACTTCGATGTCGTGCTTGTTGTGGGCCACTTCGACCTTGTGGTGCAGGTCTTTGAGTTCCGCATTGCTGCCGTGATCGTGCATGATGCGATCAAGCTCGTGCAAGGCGTAGGCTTTGGCCTTGGCGAAGTCCTTTTCGTGCTCAACGTGATGAAGCAAGGCTTCAATGTCGTGCAGGATTTTGCCGTCGTTGCTTCCCTTGGCGAGTGGCGCTGAGTTGAAGCGGGCGCTGGCGAGGGCGTGAATGACTTCCATGGGCACGCGCACGGAATGGCTTTTTGTCAACCGGCCCAACAAGAATCCGGTTGCGAACAAAATGGCCGTCAGCGCTGCGGCAACGGCAAAGATCTCGAATTGAATCACACTAACGCTTTCAAGCAACTGCATCTGAGAGTCCCCCAAGGTACTTACGCAAAAAACAATGCGGGACGAGTAGCAGATTGATTTGGCATCAGCATTCGAATTCAATTGCGCGCGCGTACGTGCCGCCCCCGCTGTGCGAATTTGGAAACAGGTGAGGCGATTTTTTCGCGCGAGCAATGCAGAATTTTTTTTTACTCGCGCCTCACGCTTACGGCACACTCTTTCCTCACGAACGTTGCCGCATTCACTCCCGCGCAGCGCGAACGCCCTTTCAGTTTTACGGAGCCTTGACTGACTTGTTTCCGGGATTGAGGCCTGCCTGGTCGATGATGAAGGCGTTGATGAAGGCGGATTCCTCGACGGCGCTGAAGCGTCCGCTTTCGCCGGCGTGACCGGCGGTCATGTTGGTGCGGAAGACCAGGTGGTTCTGGTCGGTTTTCAGGCGCCGGAGTTTGGCCACCCATTTTGCAGGCTCGTAGTAGCCGACCTGGCTGTCGTTGTAGGCGGTGGTGACCAGAATCGCCGGGTAGGCGCGGCGCTCGACCTGGTCGTAGGGAGAATAGCTCAGCATATACTCATAGTCGCCGGTATCGCCAGGGTTGCCCCATTCTTCGTATTCGAATGTGGTCAAGGGAATGGAGTCGTCGAGCATGGTGGTGACGACATCGACGAATGGGACGTTGGCGACGATGCCTTTGAAGAGTTCGGGCCGCATGTTGGCGACGGCACCCATGAGCAGGCCGCCGGCGCTGCGGCCCATGGCGAAGATGCGCTTGGGGTCGGCCGTGCCCTTGCTGCCCAGATGTTCTGCGACGGCGATGAAGTCGGTGAAAGTGTTTTTCTTGGCGCGCAGTTTGCCTTCCTGATACCAGGCTTCGCCCATTTCGCGGCCGCCACGCACATGCGCGTAGGCCAACACAAAGCCGCGGTCGAGCAGGCTTGGCCAGCGGGTTTTGAATACGGCCTCGTTGCTCGATCCATACGAGCCATAGCCGTAAAGCAAGACTGGATTCTTGCCGGATACGAATTTGTCGCTTCGGTAGGCAATTGTCACCGGGATCTGTCTGCCGTCGAGCGCGGGGGCAAAGCGTTTTTCGACGGTGTACGCGGCAGGAGAGTATCCCGGTACAGCCATGCGCTGAACTTCATTTTTGGTTCCGGTTGAGACATCGAGATCGTAAATGACATCAGGATTGACCGGGGAGGAAAAGGCATAACGTAATGCCGTCGCGCTGGAACTTGTGTTGCGCAGAGCGGGGAAATTATGCGTGTCGGAGAACGACATGTGTCCGGCAGGGGCATCAGGTTGCACAATCGACTCGGCGCCGGACTTTATGTTGTGCAAGCGGATACGCGAGGAACCGTTCGCCCATTCATCGAGTGCGATGACGCCGCTGACAATTTCAAATGCCTCTATGTAGACGCCGCGCTGCGTGGGCACGATTTCGGTCCATTGGCCTGGCTGTGCAAGGGGCGCCGTGACGATGCGGCTGTCGGGGGCGTCAAGGTTGGTGCGGATGTAGAACAGGCCGCCTGCTTCATCGGCGTGATAGAGCACGCCTTTGGCGCGCGGCTTGACCGGTACCCATTTCGCGTCTGGTTTGGAGGCGTCGATGAAGAGAACTTCGCTGGTGTTGGTTTGCGCGCTGGTGAGCAGCAGGAGCTTTCCGCCTTTGGATTTGTCGAGCGAGAGTTCGAATTGCTGGTCTTTTTCCTCGAACACCTGCTTGTCGGCTTTGGGGTCGGTGCCGATGAGGTGGCGCATCAGGCGATGGGCACGCGCGGTGCCTGGTTGAAGCTTTAGATAGAATAGCGTTTTGTTGTCGTTGGCGAAGGCGAAGTCTGAGCCAGCGTATTTGATTTGATCTTTCAGCACTGTGCCGGTGCGCATGTCGCGCATGATCAGCGTGTGCCAGCGGTCGCCCGTGAAGTCGGCAGCGTAGGCAAAGTATGATCCGTCTGGCGATGAGGCGTAGTTGCCGATTTTGAACTGATCGTGTTTGGGCCCTTCGACCTCGCCATCAATCAGCACTTCTTCCGGTGCGGTGAGGGTGCCCTTGCGCCGGGCGATGAGGGGATAGTCGGCGCCGGGGACGTAGCGCTCATAGTACCAATAGCCCTCGTTTTTGAACGGCGGTGTGCCCTGAACGGCGGAGGCCTTGGCCTTGATTTCTTCGCGAAGCGTTGTCTGGAGTTCAGAGGTGTGCGCCATCGCTTCGTTGGTGTATTTGTTTTCCTCTTCGAGGTAGCGCACGACTTTTTCGGTGTTCTTCTCGTTGAGCCAGAAATAATAGTCGGTGCGTTTGGCTCCGTGCGGGGCAATTAGTACCGTGCCCTTCATCATCGCGTAAGGCGGATAGCCAGGCTTGCGGTCGATCGCGAGACCTGGCGTGGTCGAGGTCGCGGTTTGCGGTGTGACACCCGTCTTCGACGAGCCAAATGGCATCATGTCATCGATGGTGGCGCAGGCGGAGAGGCCCATGACAAACGCGCAAACAAACGCCCGGCGAACAAAATTCATGAAGTCATCCTGTTGGATCGCGCATTTACGCAATATGGCGGTGCACCATGCATAGGTTGCCCCCGTTTGTCACGCAGGCCCACCTTTCGCTGCTGACTGAGCGGGGCTAAAAGGGGGCGCGATCAACTTTGGAGACTTTTCCCATGCGCCTGAAAGACCCACAACTTCTGCGCGAGCAGTGTTATGTGAATGGGGAATGGGTTGGGGCGGATTCTGGCGTCACATTTGAGGTGACCAATCCGGCTTCGGGCGCGGTTCTGGCGCGGGTGCCGGATTTTCTGGAGGGTGAGACCCGACGCGCGATTGAATTGGCGAACGCTGCATGGCCTGCCTGGGCTGCGAAAACCGCGAAAGAGCGTGCGGGGGTTCTGCGCAAGTGGTTCGACTTGATGATGGCCAACGTCGAAGACCTTGCCGTGATCATGACCAGCGAGCAAGGCAAGCCTTTGGCCGAGTCGCGCGGAGAGGTCGCTTATGGCGCTTCCTTCATCGAGTGGTTTGCGGAAGAAGGCAAGCGCATCTATGGCGACATCATTCCGCAAACGCAGGCCGGGCGGCGTATTCTGGTTTTGAAGCAACCGATTGGTGTTGTGGCGGCGATTACGCCGTGGAATTTTCCCAATGCGATGATCACGCGCAAGTGTGGGCCGGCCTTGGCGGCCGGTTGCCCGATTATCATCAAGCCGCCGGCGGAGACGCCGCTGTCGGCGCTGGCGCTGGCGGTGCTGGCGGAGCGCGCCGGTCTGCCCAAGGGGATCTTCAATATCGTCACCACGAAGCATTCCTCGCGGGTCGGCCAGGAGATGACGGGCAATGCGCTGGTGCGGAAGTTTTCGTTCACGGGTTCGACCGAGATTGGCAAGCTGTTGATGCGCCAGTGCGCCTCGACGGTGAAGAAGGTGTCCCTTGAACTTGGAGGCAACGCGCCGTTCATAGTGTTCGACGACGCGGATATGGACGCGGCGGTGACGGGCGCGATGCTGTCGAAGTTTCGCAATATGGGACAAACTTGTGTGTGCGCGAACCGCCTGTTCGTGCAGGACAAGGTCTATGACGCGTTCGCGGAAAAGCTTTCGAAGGCTGTTGGCGGGTTGAAGGTTGGCGATGGCTTGGGTGATGGAATCACGCAAGGGCCGTTGATCAACATGGAAGCAGTCGAGAAGGTCGAGCGGCTGATCAAGGACGCGACATCGAAGGGGGCTAAGGTTGCGACCGGCGGCAAGCGGCATGCGCTGGGGCACACGTTCTTTGAACCCACTGTGATGACCGAAGTCAACACGCAGATGGCGATTGCGCAGGAAGAGATTTTTGGTCCGGTGGCGACGTTGTTCCGTTTCAAGAGCGAGGCGGACGCAGTGCGCCTGGCGAACGACACTGAGTATGGGTTGGCCGCCTATTTCTATGCGCGCGATATCGGTCGGGTTTGGCGGGTGGCGGAGGCGCTGGAGTACGGCATCGTCGGGATCAATGAGGGGATCATCTCGACTGAAGTGGCACCGTTCGGCGGCATGAAAGAGAGCGGGATTGGGCGCGAGGGTTCGAAATACGGGATCGAGGATTTCCTTGAGATGAAGTATTTGGCGATGGGAGGGATCGGGACGTGAAACTCTATCACTGCCCCCAAACTCGCGCGTTCACCTCGCTTTGGATGATGGAAGAGGTGGGGCAGCCTTATGAGCTGGCGCGCGTGAATATTCGCGCGCCGGGCCATCCGAGTGAGGCCTACAAGGCGATCAACCCGATGGGAAAAGTTGCGGGATTTGAAGATGGCGGCGTTGGCTTTGGCGAGACGGCGGCGATTTTGCTTTATGTCGCCGATAAATTTCCGCAGACGAAGCTGGCGCCATTGCCGAGCGATCCACGGCGCGGGCGCTTCCTGCAATGGCTGATGTTTTCGCCGACGACGATTGAACCTGCGATGGTGGAAAAGCGCATGGGTCACACGGCCAACAGTTTTCAGTCGGGCTGGGGTGACTATGACCGCGCGCTCGGGGCGCTTGAGGCTGCGCTGAAGCCCGGACCGTGGTTGTTCGGCGATCAGTTTACTGCGGCCGACCTTTATATCGCCTCGTCGCTCGGGTTTGGCATGCAGTTTGGCATGATCGACAAGCGTCCGGCGTTTGTTGACTTCACAGATCGCACCAGCGCGCGGCCGGCGTTCATACGGGCGCACGAAATCGAAGCGCGTGAATTGGCAAAGGGATAGATCATGACCACGAATGCTGAACTCCTTGCCCGCCGTCAAGCGGCTGTGCCGCGCGGGGTGAATACTGCGCATCCGGTGTTTGCGGCGCGGGCTTTGAATGCCGAGATCTGGGATGTCGAGGGCCGGCGCTATATCGACTTTGTCGGTGGGATTGGTGTGCAGAATACCGGGCACCGGCATCCCAAGGTCGTCAAGGCGATTGAAACTGCGTTGGGTCAGACAATACATACGGCGTTTCAGGTGAACGCCTATGAAAGCTATATCGCGCTGGCCGAAAAGCTGAACGCGCTGGCGCCGATTGAGGGGCCGGCGAAGACGATCTTTTTCTCGACCGGTGCCGAAGCGGTTGAGAATGCGGTGAAGATTGCGCGCTATGCGACGAAGCGTTCGGCTGTGATCAGTTTCTCGGGCGCGTTTCACGGACGCACAATGTACACGATGGCTTTGACCGGCAAGGTCGTGCCTTACAAGGCGGGTTTCGGGGACATGCCTGCGGGTGTCTATCGCCTGCCCTTTCCGGTCGAGAGCCATGGCCACACGGCGGCGGATTCGCTTGTGGCACTGGACAATTTGTTCAAGTTCGATCTTGAACCGTCGCGGGTTGCGGCGATGATCATTGAACCGGTGCAGGGTGAAGGCGGGTTTTATACGGCGCCGTTTGAGTTTCTGCGAACGCTGCGTTCGATTTGCGACAGGCACGGGATATTGCTGATAGCCGATGAGATCCAGTCGGGGTTTGCGCGCACCGGGAAATTGTTCGCGATTGAACATTCGGGCGTGAAGCCTGATCTGATCACGACGGCGAAAAGCCTGGCGGGTGGGATGCCGCTGTCGGGCGTGATCGGGCGGGCGAGTGTCATGGATGCGCCGGAAGCGGGCGGGCTTGGTGGTACCTATGCGGGAAATCCGCTGGCGTGTGCGGCTGGCTTGGCGGTGGTTGAGATCATCAAGGATGAGAAGATTCTCGAGAAGAGCGTGGCTCTCGGCGAGAAGCTGAAAGCTCGTTTGAAGCAAATGTCGATGCGCAACGATTTGCCGCCGATGGATGATATTCGCGGACTTGGTGCGATGGTGGCGTTTGATATCGTGACGTCGCGCGGGTCGCAGGAGCCCGATGGTGAGCGCACGAAGAAGTTAATGAGTGAAGCGTTGAAGCGCGGGCTGATATTATTGACCTGCGGCCTTTACGGCAATGGCGTGCGGGTGCTGGTGCCGATAACTGTGGAAGACAAAGTGCTGGATGAGGGGTTGGCGATTTTGGAAGACGCATTGAAGGCCGTGGCATGATCCCACGCTATTCCCGTCCCGAAATGGTGGCGATTTGGTCGCCGGAGTCCAAGTTCCGCATCTGGTTTGAGATTGAGGCGCATGCGGCGGATGCCTTGGCTGAGCTTGGTGTGATTCCGAAATCGGCGGCGGCTACCATTTGGGAAAAAGGCGGCGCGGCGAAGTTTGATGTGGCGCGCATCGATGCAATTGAGCGCGAGGTCAAACACGATGTTATCGCCTTCCTGACGCATCTGGCGGAGTTCATCGGCGATGATGCGCGCTTTGTGCATCAGGGCATGACGTCTTCGGACGTGCTGGACACGTGTCTCGCGGTGCAATTGACGCGGGCCGCGGATTTGTTGATCGAAGATACAGACAAGGTGCTGGCGGCGCTGAGAAAGCGCGCCTTCGAATTCAAGGTGACGCCGACCATCGGGCGAAGTCACGGCATTCATGCCGAGCCGACAACGTTTGGCGTCAAGCTCGCCGGGTTTTATGCGGAGTTTCAACGAGCGCGGGCACGGCTGGTGACGGCGCGGGCCGAGATTGCGACCTGCGCCATCTCGGGTGCTGTTGGGACGTTTGCGCAGATCGATCCGCGCGTCGAGGAGCACGTGGCGAAGGCCTTGGGTCTCGTTTCCGAGCCGGTTTCCACTCAGGTCATTCCGCGTGACCGGCATGCGGCGTTCTTTGGAGCGCTCGCCGTTGTCGCCAGCTCGGTTGAGCATCTGGCGACGGAAATTCGCCACCTGCAGCGAACGGAAGTGTTAGAGGCCGAGGAATATTTTTCGGCCGGTCAAAAGGGTTCGTCGGCGATGCCGCACAAGCGTAACCCGGTGCTTACGGAAAATCTGTCGGGGCTGGCGCGCATGGTGCGGGCCTATGCGCTGCCCGCGTTCGAGAACGTGGCGCTGTGGCACGAGCGGGACATTTCGCATTCCTCGGCCGAGCGGATGATCGGGCCAGACGCGACAGTAACGCTCGACTTCGCTTTGAACAGATTGGCCGATGTCGTCGATCGTTTGGTCGTCTATCCGGAGCGGATGCAGCGAAATCTGGATCTGCTGGGCGGGCTGGTGCATTCGCAGCGGGTGATGCTGGCGTTGACGCAGAAGGGTGAGGCGCGGGAGAGCGCTTACAGCCTGGTACAACGCAACGCTATGCCGGTGTGGGAGAATATGCATCACGGACGGAGCGGTACTTCGTTCCTGGAAAACCTCAAGGCCGACGCCGATGTCACCAAGTCGCTGCCGGTGAATGAACTTGAAGCGCTGTTCGACCTCGCCTATCACTTGAAGCACGTCGATACGATATTCCGCCGCGTATTCGGCGTCAGCTAAAACCGGAAAGTAGCACGCATGGGAACGCCGATTTCGTTGGGTAATGTGTTCGGCGTTCACTTGCGCATTGATATCACCGTCTTTCTCATTGCGGCGATGTTTGTCGTCAGCGGGCTTGGTCAAAGCGGATTGAGCGGCGTACTCGACGAAGTGACGTTCGTTATTTTGTTGTTCCTGAGCATCTACCTTCATGAGATGGGACACGCGGCCGGGGCGCGCGTTTTTGGCATCAGTACGCTCGATGTGACGCTGACATTCTTCGGCGGCTATGCGCGATTGGGGCGGCCGACGCGCGGCACTGTTGAAGAAGTTGTCGTGTCGTTTGCGGGGCCGGCTGCAAACCTTGCGATCGGTGGCGTGCTGTATTGGTGGCTTAGCAGCGCACAGGCGGGCGCGGTCTCCGACCATTCATGGCTGATTTTCAGGCGGTTGGCGGATGCCAATCTTGCGCTTGGAATTTTCAATCTATTGCCGGGATACCCACTCGATGGGGGACACATCGCGCGGGCGGTCCTGACCAATTTCATGAAACGCAATCGGGCGCGGGTGATTGTCGGCTATATCGGCGCCGGGATTGGTTTGCTGTTGGTTGGCCTGGGACTGCAAAGTGGCGGCTTGGGGTTCACAGTGTTTCTGGGAATTCTTCTGATCATTTCGGCGTGGCAGGAAATTCAGGCGGCAAAAAGTTCGCGGTTCTGAGGGGCACTGTTATAGTGGACGACCATGGCAATTCCCGATTCCAGCACTATAGGGCGTCTTCAGCGTCTGCTGTCCGAGCTTCAGCGGCGCAAGGTTATTCGCGTTGCGGCGGGCTATGTGGTCGCGAGCTGGATCATTCTGCAGGTCGCGGCTTCGCTCGAGAACGCGCTCACGCTGCCCGCGTGGTTCGACACGGTGGTGGTTGCGTTTCTCGTCGTCGGCTTTCCCGTCGCACTGATCGCATCGTGGATGTTCGAGTTTACCGCTGATGGGATCAAGCGCTCCACCGGCTCCGGCGACGGCGCACTCATACGGCCACACACCAGCGATTGGATTCTGACCGGTATGCTTGTGGTGGTGCTGGGCTTTGCAGTCAGCCAGTCTGTGATGCCGCGTTCGGGCGAAACATCATCGGCGTCGCAGGGTGTGCCGGAGGCCTCCGTCGCGGTGCTGCCGTTCGAGAACCTCAGCGCCGACAAGGACAACGCTTTCTTTGCCACTGGTATCCAGGACGAAATCCTGACGCGGTTGACGAAGATCGGGTCGCTGAAAGTGATCTCGCGCACATCGACGGCGCATCTTGCGAGCCGTCCCGACAATCTGCCCGAGATCGCCAAACAGCTTGGGGTTGCCAATATTCTTGAGGGCAGCGTGCAGCGCCAGGGCGATTCCGTGCGGGTCAATGTCCAGCTGATCAAGGCGGCGACCGACGGTCATCTGTGGGCCGAGATCTACGACCGCAAGCTCGACAATATCTTCAGCGTACAAAGCGAAATCGCCATCGCAATCGCCGAAGCCTTAAGCGCCAAGGTCACGGGCAGCGAGAAGCGGGACCTGGCCGTTGCGCCGACGAAAAACACGGCGGCTTACGATGCCTATCTTCGCGGGTTGGCGTTCTGGCGCAGGACCGAGTTCTTGAACGCAGAGCGGCAGTTGCAGCAGGCGGTCAAGCTCGACCCCAACTTCGCGGGCGCATGGGCCTTGTTGGCACAAGCCGAGGCGGGGCGTTTTCATGACGGCGACCGTGCCAATGCGCGCCGCGCTGCCGCACGCACGACGCTGGAGACCGCGCTTCGCTTGCAGCCCGAGTTGGTTGAGGTGCTGTTGGCGCAAGCATACCACCAATACTGGGTCGAACGAGATTTTGCTGGTGCGCGCCGCCGCTTCGAGCAGGTGTACGCCAAATGGCCCAACAATGGAGATGTGGTGGCGGCCCTCGGCTATATCGCCCGGCGCCAGGGAAGATGGGATCAGGCGAAAGACTATTTGGAGCAAGCTGTCGCACTCGATCCTTTGTCGCAAGTGGTGCGTAGTGCCGAGGTAGAAACGCTTTTACTCACACGTGATTTCTCTGCCGCCCAACGCCGCGTTGATGCAGCGCTGAACATCTGGCCTGACGTTCTCCAGTTGATCGGCATCAAGGCGCAGATCCATCAGGCGCTTGGCCAGTTGGATCAGGCGGATGAAACGCTCAAGGACATCCGGCTAGGGTTGGATTACGATTGGTCGCTTGACGCTGTCTTCTATCAGGCGGTGTATCGGCGCCGTTACCCCGACGCCATCAGCGCCATTCAGGCGGTGCTCGCGTTGGACGAAGCGGCGGGATCGCATGATGTGGCGTCCAGCCAATTTAATCTCTATCTGGGCGATTTGCGGCGCCTGTCCGGAGACGCAGCGGGTGCGAAGGCCAATTACATCCTTGTTCGCGATGAATTGTTGCCTGAACTGAAGCGGCAACCCGGTAACCCCGTGATCATCAACATGCTGGCGCTCATGTATTGCGGTCTCGGCGAGCGCGAACAGGCGATGGACTATGCCGAGCGTTTGGTCAAACTCGTGCCGGTTACAAAAGACGCGGTTGACGGGCCGAGGTGGGAGGCAACGCGGGCGCGGATCTGGGCCCGGTTCGGTGACCGGGAGCGTGCGATCCCGGCGATCACACGCCTGCTGAAACTGCCCGCGAGTCTTCTGACACCCACCATCCTGCGCCTCGACCCCAACTTCGACAGACTGCGCGGCGACAAGCGGTTCGAGGCGCTGTTGATGGAGGATGGCAAGCCTTGAACTTGAGGCTGGGGTGGACTACCTTGTCCTGGTCGGGGATGCGGCAGGCTCCCGGTGCTTTTCACAGATGGTCAGCCATCCAAGCTCTGCCTCGTTAAACACGAGGGCTTTGGTATGACCGTTTCTTCCCAGCTTCAAATCTTGTTCGGCGAACGGCGTCCTACGAAATGGGTGACGGGGCTTGTGATGTATGACGCGTTCTATGCCTGGATTCTTGACGCTCAACACGAGACACATGCGTGGCCACCGAAAATCGCCTGACTTCCATCCCGAGCTTTAGCGAAGCCGCGCGGCTTTGGGCGTATATCGGCTGCATCAATTTCGGCGGGCCTGCGGGTCAGATCGCGATGATGCACCGGTTGCTGGTCGACGAGAAAAAATGGATCTCGGACGCGCGGTATTTTCATGCGCTGAACTATTGCATGCTGCTGCCCGGGCCCGAGGCGCAGCAGCTGGCAACCTATGTCGGCTGGTTGATGCACGGGGTGAAGGGGGGATTGGTGGCGGGGCTGCTGTTCATCGTACCCGGCGCGTTGGTGATGCTGGGGCTCAGTATTCTGTATGTGAATTATTCCGACCTGACTGTTGTGTCGGCGATTTTCTACGGTATCAAGGCAGCAGTTTTGGCGATTGTTATCGAGGCGATTCTTCGTATCGGCAAGCGGGCGTTCACTGGGCCCGCGATGATCTGGATCGCTACGGGTGCGTTTGCGGCGTTGTTTTTCCTTGCAGCGCCCTTCCCGCTTGTGGTGTTGGCGGCGGCGTTGACCGGGTTTTTCGGTATGAAATATGCGCCAGAGCAGTTTCGCGCTTCCGGGCATGCGGCGAAGGGTGGGGTTTCCGGGGACGGGTTTGCGGTCGATGACGCTTTCGCGCGCGGTGAGCTGGCACACACGAAAACGACGCGTGGGAGGACGGGGCTTACGATTGCTGTCTGGGGTCTGATCTGGTTGCTGCCTGTGGTGGTTCTGGCGGCATGGTTGGGCGGGGACAGTGTGTTTACGAAGCTCGCGGTTTTTTTTAGCACAATGTCGGTGGTGACGTTTGGCGGCGCCTATGCGGTGCTGGCCTATGTGGCGCAGGAAGCAGTGGCGACCTATCAATGGTTGAGCGCTGCCGAGATGCTCGACGGGCTAGCGCTGGCTGAGACGACTCCGGGGCCGCTGATCCTGGTACTGCAGCATGTGGGTTTTCTTGCGGCGTTCCGGCAGGCGGGGATTGATCCGCTGTTGGCCGGCGTGTTGGGCGCTATGGTGACACTGTGGGTGACGTTTGCGCCGTCGTTCCTGTGGATTTTTGCCGGTGCGCCCTACGCCGAGCGCGTACGGGAAAATCGGGCATTGTCGGCGGCGCTGGCCGCGATTACGGCGGCGGTGGTGGGCGTGATCTTGAACCTGGCGATCTGGTTTGCGCTGCATGTGCTGTTTGGGACGGTGGATGTTGTGACGTTCGGGCCGCTGCAGGTGCATACGCCGGACGTGTTGACGCTTGATGTTGCCGCACTTGGATTGGCGCTGGTTGCGGCTGTTGCGCTCATCCGGTTCAAGATGCCGGTGCTGGCGCTGCTCGGGCTCTGCGCGGCGCTTGGGCTGACAGTCCGATACTTGGCTATTTAGAAAATTGGTTCACCGCGAAGGCGCGAAGGACGCCAAGGGAGAATTTTTCGCGTCCCTCGCGCCTTCGCGGTGAATTTTTTTCTAGCTGCGCCAACGATTGATCAAGCGCCAAAGACCGGCAACCGCGAGACTCGCGCCTCCTAAGATCAGTGCGAGGTTGAGCCACATGCGGCCGCCGGGGCGGTCAATGGTGCGAGACCACCATGAAGGTGCTTCGCCAGGTCCTGCTAGGCGGAATGCGACGAAGGTGTCACCGGGTTCGGTTCCGAGTTGGCCGTGGCCACCTGCCGCGATGACGACATACTGCGTGCCTTTGTACTCATATGTCATAGGGGACGCGAAGCCTGTTGCCGGAAGGCGGCCCTGCCATAGCTCCTTTCCGGTCTTGGCATTGAATGCGCGGAGATACTTGTCCATCGTCGCACCGATAAAGACGAGACCCGATGCAGTGACGAGCGATCCGCCCAAGGTCGGTGTGCCGGTCGGCAGCGTAATGTTCAGAGGCGCTAGCTCTTCAGTGGTGCCGAGTGTTGACTCCCACAAGATCTTGCCTGCCTTCAAGTCAATGGCCGCAAGGACACCCCATGGCGGACGATTGCAAGGAACTCCGAGAGGTGAGAGCACCACGTCACGGATCACTCCGAAAGGCGCGCCTTCTTGCTGTGAGACTTCCTTGTCGGGGTACTTCGCATCGAGTCCCTCGAATTTTTCTGCAGGAAACAACTTGATGAGATGCGGGCCGCGCGTGGTGTTGGCGTAGAGGATCTGGTTGACTGGGTCGAAGGTCACTCCGCCCCAGTTCACGCCGCCGCCCGTCATCGGGAAGAATATCGTGCCCTGTTCCGTGGGCGGCGTGTAGAGGCCTTCGCTGCGGGCAGAGGCAATCACATCACGGCAGGCACCCCGGTCCCAGGGAGTGAACCCGAACGCTTCTTCGGCGGTCAGCTTTTGCGGCACTAATGCGGGGACATGCGTCGGGAAGGGCTGCGTCGGCGACAGGGTTTCGCCCCTCACTCCACCCTGCGGCACAGGTCGTTCTTCGACGGGAAAGACGGGTTCGCCTGTGTCGCGGTCAAGCACGAAGAGAAAGCCCTGCTTGGTTGGCTGGATGACGACGTCGCGCGGGCCGCTTTCCAGGTTCAGCGTGACTAGCGTGGGCTGAGCCGGGTTGTCATAGTCCCATACGTCGTGGTGGACGGTTTGGAACGCCCAAACGAGTTTGCCGGTCTGGGCGTTGAGAGCAACGACTGAATTTGCGTGTTTGTTGTCACCCGGTCGCAGACCGCCGAAGAAATCGGGGCTTGGTGATGATGTCGGCAGGAATACAAGGTGACGCTTTCCGTCAGCAGACATGGGCGCCCAGACATTTGCATGACCGACATTTTTATTGCCGCCGCCCCAAGTGGCAGTTGCCGGATCGGTGTCGTCGCGCGGAATGGGATCCCAGGTCCATTTCAGCTTGCCGGTTTTGGTGTCGTAGGCTCGCACCGTCCCATGGGGGGCGTCTACCCGATTGTTGTCACCAATCGAAGAGCCAACGATCACTGCGTTACCGATGACAATGGGTGCAGAAGTAATCTGAAATTCGCCTGGCCACTTCAGGTCCATGCCCGGATCGATTTTCACTTCCCCATTGGTGCCGAATGATTTGCATCGCTCCCCGGTGAAAGGGTCGAGTGCGAAAATGCGGGCGTCGTTGGTGGCTGAGAATATGCGATTGTCGCAATGTCCTGCTACGATGCTTGGTGTGATGTAAACTGCCACGCCGCGACAATTGAACTTGTTGGCTGGGAACACTTTGTCGGTCTGAATTTTTGGATCAAACCGCCAAATTTGCTTTCCAGTGGCAGGATCGAGTGCGATTACTTCGTTGAAGGGTGTGCACACGACCAATTTGTTGGAAAAAAGCGTTGCAGTGGCTTGCATTGACGAGCGACGCATTGTTTTTGGGTCGCGTTTGTCGAGATCACCGGTTGAAAACTCCCAAGCACGGATGAGATTGTTGACGTTTTCTGGTGTAATTTGCGTTGCGTCGCTGTATTTCGGAGTTCCATCGTCAACATCTTCATAAATGTTGGTGAATTCAAACGTCCCCGGTATTATCTTTACGCTTGGTTGACTTGTTGATAATGGCGAGAGGGGGGCTGCTGCTGTTAAGTCCGCGCTCATAGCGAGCGCAACGATCAACGAGAAAATATGAAAATAGCGCTGCATGTTCCGTTCCCTGCGGTTGCAAGGATTGAACCTACCACAGTTGCCACTGTGTTTGGCATGGGGAGTGGCAGCTAGGGCTGTCTACCTAAATTTGTCACGCAATCCTCTACTGTTGTCATGGCCTGCCTTCGCACACCACGACCCAGTTTGGGAAGTTCACACCTTGCAGCTACGGACTAAGATTCAACCCGTAAGATTAGTAACTAAGTCCCCGACTGAACCTGTTCGACCGCGGTTGCCATCAGCTCTTCCATTTCGCGGCGGATTTGGTGGTCGGAGATGGCGACGCTTTTGGCATCGAAGTCTTTGCGGATTTTGCGGAAGACGTCGTCGTCGCCTGCTTCTTCGAAATCGGATTTCACGACTTCTTTTGCATATTCGGCCGCGGCGTCACCAGTAATCCCCATTTTGTCTGCGGCCCACAGCCCCAGCAGTTTGTTGCGCCGGGCGGTGGCTTTGAACTTCAGGTCCTGATCATGGGCGAATTTGCTCTCATAACCTTCGCGGCGCTTATCAAAACCGGACATGGGGTGGATAACTCCTATCAATGTGCCGCAGGCTCTAGCTCAATGATCCCAGTGCTGGCAAGGGCCGCGCATTGTAACGCCTCTTAGCCTTGCGCTAGTGTCTATTGGCATTTGTGCGCACGAACCATGGATTACCATATGAAAAGCCGCAAGCTTGTTTACGAGGGCAAGTCCAAGATCCTTTACGAGGGTCCGGAGCCCGGCACGCTGGTTCAGTATTTCAAGGACGATACCACCGCTTTGGACGCGACCAAGAAAGCCGTGCTCGAGGGCAAGGGAGTGCTTAACAACAGGATATCCGAATATTTGATGACGAAGCTCACAGATATCGGTGTGCCCAATCATTTCATGCGGCGCTTGAATATGCGCGAGCAATTGATCCGCGAGGTTGAAATCATTCCACTTGAAGTTGTGGTTCGAAATATAGCCGCCGGTTCGTTGTCGAAGCGGTTAGGGATCGAAGAGGGAACGACTCTCCCACGATCAATCATCGAGTTCTTTCTCAAAGACGACAAGTTGCATGACCCGATGGTGACAGAGGAGCATATCACCGCTTTTCAGTGGGCAGCACCGCAAGAGATTGACGAGATGGTCGCGTCGGCGATTCGCATCAACGACTTCTTGTCTGGGTTGTTCCTGGGACTCGGCATCCGGCTTGTCGATGTGAAATTGGAATTCGGAAGGCTCTGGGAAAATGATATGATGCGTGTCATTCTCGCTGACGAGATCAGCCCGGACTCGATGCGTCTGTGGGACGTTCGAACGAACGAGAAAATGGACAAGGACCGTTTCCGGAAAGATCTTGGTGGTGTGATGGAAGCCTACAGTGAAGTTGCAAAACGTCTCGGCATTTTGAACGAACTGCAGAACAGCGAACGCAAAGGACCGGTCCTCGTCAAATGAAAGCGCGCGTGACAGTGATGTTGAAGTCCGGCGTGCTCGATCCGCAAGGCAAAGCGATCGGGCAGGCTTTGGGCCGCTTGGGGTTCTCAGGCGTTGGTGATGTGCGTCAAGGAAAAGTGATCGAGCTCGACATTGACGAGACAGAGCAGGCACGGGCCCGGGCGCGACTGTCAGAGATGTGTGAAAAACTTTTAGCAAACACGGTGATCGAAAACTACGCGATTGAATTGCAGTGACAGCCTGAAACACGACAATCCAATAATCTGGTGAAAATTGGGGACCTCAAATGACACGCTTTTTCTCCCTCGCTGGCGTGGCGTGCCTTTCCTTGTTGCTTGCGCCTTTGACTGCCTCCACTGTTGCCGCCGCTCCTGTTACGGCCGGCGAGATGGATGCACGCATGGCTGCGGCCAAGGATTTGCTTGATGCCATGGGTGGCCGTGCCGCCGTGACCTCGCAGATTGCCCGCGTTATTCCGGCGCAGATGCAGGCGTTGCAGGCGCAATTTCCCCACATGACGTCCGACATGAAGGTTGCCATTGAAACATCGATGCGCGTGGAGATGACAAAGGGCGTCAACCAACTGCTCAATCAGATGGCCGGCGCGTGGGCGCAGCGGTTCAGCGCTGCGGACCTGCGCGAGATTGCGGCGTTTCACCGCTCGCCGCCGGGACGGCGCCTGCGGGCCGAGCAGGCGGAGTTGCAGCGGGAAATCTCCGAGATCGGGCGCAATTGGGGCGTTGAAATCGGCCGGCGCATTCAAGACCGGCTGAAAGAGCAAGTCGCAAAACCGCCCGCGCTGACGAGCTAGCAGTAAATTCACCGCAAAGGCGCGAAGCCGCAGGCTTTGCGCCCTCGCCTTTCAACGAGTGAGGCGCTATCAGTGACGCGCCAACGCGCGAGGAGATTCTTTCATTGAAAGCGGCCGTTGTTGTTTTTCCTGCTTCGAATTGTGATCGCGATGTGGCGATGGCGCTTGAACGTGCCAATGGCCGGCCTCCAGCCATGGTTTGGCACGGCGATGCCAGCCTGCCCGACGGGTTGGACCTGATCGTCCTGCCGGGTGGCTTTTCTTATGGCGACTATCTGCGCTGTGGTGCGATGGCGGCGCATTCGCCGATTGTGCGTGATGTGATTGCGCGGGCCAAGAAGGGCACGCCGGTGCTGGGCATTTGCAATGGCTTCCAGATATTGTGCGAGACCGGATTGCTGCCTGGCGTTTTGATGCGAAATGCCAGCCTCAAATTCGTTTCGCGTTCGGTCACGATGACGGTCGAAGGCGCCAACACGATGTTCACCGCGCGTTACAAACCCGGCCAGAAGATCAAACTGCCGGTGGCGCACGGCGACGGCAACTACTTCGCCGACGACGAAACGCTTGACCGCATCGAGAGCGAAGGCCTCGTCGCCTTGCGCTATGTCGAAGGCTGCAACCCCAACGGGGCGGCGCGCAATATTGCCGGCATCTTTAACGGCAAGCGGACCATCCTTGGGCTCATGCCGCATCCCGAACGCGCCGCCGAAGCGTTGCTCGGCGGTGTGGACGGGGCGGTGATTTTCGACAGTTTGGCAGGTGCGCTCCCGTGACCATAGCAACACTCACGCATGCCATCGAACATGGGCTTTCCGAAGATGAGTGGAAGCATGTTCTGCAGGTGCTCAACCGGGCGCCGAATCTGACCGAGCTTGGTATTTTCTCGGTGATGTGGAGCGAGCATTGTTCGTATAAATCTTCGCGCGTGCATCTGCGCAAGCTGCCGACGACTGCGCCCTGGGTGATCCAGGGCCCGGGCGAAAACGCGGGTGTGATCGACATCGGGGATGGCGACGCGATTATTTTCAAGATGGAAAGCCACAATCATCCCTCGTTCATCGAGCCCTATCAGGGGGCGGCGACGGGTGTGGGCGGGATCATGCGCGACGTCTTCACGATGGGCGCGCGGCCGATTGCGATGCTGAATGCGCTGCGCTTTGGCGAACCTTCACATCCCAAGACGCGCCATCTGGTGGCGGGCGTGGTGGCCGGGATCGGCGGCTATGGCAACTGCATGGGTGTGCCGACGGTGGGCGGGGAAGTGAATTTCCATCGGGCGTACAACGGCAACATTCTTGTCAACGCGATGTGTGTGGGTCTGGCCAAGACCAACAAGATTTTCCTGTCGGCGGCGAAGGGCGCGGGTAATCCGGTCGTCTATGTCGGCTCGAAAACGGGGCGCGATGGTATTCACGGGGCGACGATGGCGTCGGCCGAGTTCGACGATGCCTCGGACGAAAAGCGCCCGACGGTGCAAGTGGGCGATCCGTTCACTGAGAAACTTTTGCTAGAGGCGTGCCTTGAACTGATGGCGACCGACGCCATTATCGGCATCCAGGATATGGGTGCGGCCGGGTTGACGTCGTCGTCGTGCGAGATGGCCGACAAAGGCGGCTCTGGGCTTGAGCTCAATCTGGACAAGGTGCCATGCCGCGAGAAGGGCATGACCCCTTACGAAATGATGCTCTCGGAAAGCCAGGAGCGCATGCTGATGGTGCTCAAGCCTGGCCGCGAGGCTGAGGCTGAGAAGATTTTCCGGAAGTGGGAACTGGACTTTGCGATCATCGGAATCACCACCGACACCAAGCGCCTGGTGCTGAACTTCAAGGGCGAGACGGTGGCCGATATTCCGGTGGCGGCACTTGCCGACGAAGCACCGCTTTACGAGCGGCCGTGGACGGAGCCAGAGCGGCCGAAGGCGCTTGCAGAGCTGCCGGAGCCCACGTCAATCAGCGAGGCGCTGGCCAGACTGGTTGCCTCGCCTGACCTTGCAAGCCGGCGCTGGGTTTGGGAGCAGTATGATTCGACCGTCATGGCCGATACGGTGCAGAAGCCCGGTGGCGATGCTGCGATTGTGCGCATTCATCGCACCAACAAAGCGGTGGCCATGACCTGCGATGTGACACCGCGCTATGTGCAGGCCGATCCGTATCTGGGTGGCGTGCAGGCGGTGGCGGAGAACTGGCGGAACCTCACTGCGGTTGGGGCGCTGCCGCTGGCGATCACCGACAATCTGAATTTCGGCAATCCGCAACGCCCAGAGATTATGGGACAGTTTGTGCTGGCCGTGCGTGGCATTGGCGACGCCTGCCGGGCGCTCGACTTTCCGGTCGTGTCGGGAAATGTGTCGCTCTATAACGAGACCAACGGGCAAGGTATTTTGCCGACGCCGGCCATCGGCGGTGTCGGGCTTTTGCTTGATGTTACCAAGCATGCGTCGATTGCGTTCAAGGCCGCAGGGGAAACCATTGTCGTCATCGGCGAGACCAAGGGCCATATGGGTCAGTCGAGCTATGTGCGCGAGATCCATGGCCGCGAAGACGGTACGCCGCCGCCGGTCGACCTGAAGGCAGAGCGGCGCAACGGCGAATTCGTTCGCGGGTTTATCACTTCGGGCCGTGTCAGTACTGTGCATGACGTCTCTGACGGCGGGTTGGCGGTCGCGATTGCCGAGATGGCGATGGCGTCGGGCATTGGCGCCAGCGTGGCAGCGCCCGCAACTGTATCGCGAGCGGGCTTCTGGTTTGGCGAAGACCAGGCGCGCTACGTGTTGAGCGCCACTGCGGCGGAAGCGGAGCAAATCTGTGCGCAGGCCAAACAGGCCGGTATTGCCGCCTTTGTGCTGGGTACTACGCATGGTGAGGCACTGAAAATCGACGGAGAAGACGCGTTTCCGGTCGCACGCCTGCGCCAGGGGCACGAGGAATGGCTACCCAAACTGATGGCAGGCGCCTAGATTACGCTCATGGCCATGAATGCTGGAGATATCGAGCGCCTGATCAAAGAGGCGCTGCCTGACGCCAAGATCACGATCCGGGATCTGGCGGGTGACGGCGACCACTATGCGGCTGAGGTTGTCTCAGCGGCGTTCACCGGCAAAACGCGGGTTCAGCAGCATCAGATGGTTTACGCGGCGCTCAAGGGCCGCATGGGTGGTGAGTTGCACGCCCTGGCGCTACAGACGTCAGCTCCAGTGACTTGATGCGGGCCGGCTTGTCACCTATGTCTCACTGCTACAGGCACACAAGGGAGCGGGCGCATGCCCGCATGCACACATGACCGGTATCCACGACCGCATCAAAACCGACATCGAGTCCAATGACATCGTGCTTTACATGAAAGGCACGCCGGCGGCGCCGCAATGCGGGTTCTCGGCGACCGTTATTCACATCCTCGATCATGTGGGGGTGAAGTATAAAGCGGTGAATGTGCTTGCGGACCCCGATGTGCGCAACGGCATTAAGGAATTCTCGCAGTGGCCGACGATCCCGCAGCTTTATGTGAAGGGTGAATTTGTCGGCGGCTGCGACATCATCAAAGAGATGTTTGAGAGCGGCGAGCTTCGCCCGTTCATGGTCGAAAAAGGCGTCGCGCTCGAGGCGGCGTGAGCCTTAGTCTTTCCGATATTCAGGCAGCCGCGGAGCGCATTCGCGGCTTTGCTGTGCGTACGCCGCTGCTTGAGGCGCGTGCGGCGGGTGCCTTGACGGGCGCGCGCGTGTTCGTGAAGGCCGAGGTGTTGCAGCGAACGGGTTCGTTCAAGTTTCGCGGGGCGATGAGCCGGTTGTCTTTGCTGATGGCCGACGAACGGACGCGCGGCGTGGTGGCGTTCTCGTCAGGCAATCATGCGCAGGCGGTAGCGGCGGCGGCGCGTGAGCTTGGGACAACGGCGGTGATTGTGATGCCGGCAGATGCGCCCGCACTCAAAATCGCGAACACGCGTGGGTTCGGGGCCGAGGTTGTTTTGTACGACCGGTTGACGCAAGACCGGGTTGCGATCGGTCAGCGCCTGGCGGCTGAGCGCGGCCTCGTGCTCGTGCCGCCGTATGATGATTGTCATGTGATGGCGGGGCAAGGGACAATCGGGCTTGAGCTTGCCGAGGACGCGCGCGCGTTGGGTGTGGTTTTTGACATGGTGCTGGTGCCGTGTTCGGGCGGCGGATTGGCGGCAGGGATTGCGACAGCATTGTCTGCGTTGTCGCCGTCAACACGGGTGATTGCGGTTGAGCCCGCCAATTACGACGACATGGTGCGCTCGCTGAAGGCGGGCGAACGCGTGGCGAATGCGCCTGGACCGCAATCGATCTGCGACGCGTTAATGGTGGACATGCCCGGCGCGCTTACGTTTCCGATTTTGCAGGCGCTGAAGGCAGGTGCAGCGGCCGTGAGCGACGACGAAGCCCTGCGCGCGATGGCGCATGCGTTTTACGAGCTGAAGCTCGTGGTGGAGCCCGGAGGGGCGGCTGGGTTGGCGGCGCTGCTTACGGGTAAGATCGAGGTGCAGGGCAAGACGGTCGCGGTGGTGTTGTCGGGCGGAAATGTGGACGCGGCGATGTTCGGGCGGGCGCTTTCCGCACAGCCCCCCATCGTCTGCAGCCGCTAACGCGGCGCAGCCACTTCTCCCGCAAGCGGGGGCAGATAACACATTTTCTGTCTTCCTCCGCTTGCGGGGGAAGTCCCTGCGCCCACCGAAGCCTCTTGGCGAAGGTGGGCTGCAGGGGATGGGGGACAGCGCATACTGCGTGTCAATTCTATGGGCCACTTACCGCGAGTAGAACTCGACGACCAGGTTTGGTTCCATGCGGACCGGATAAGGTACGTCGTTGAGTTTGGGGGTGCGGGCGAATTTCGCCGTTAGTTTCGAGTGGTCGGCTTCGATGTAGTCGGGGACGTCGCGCTCGGCCAACTGGATGGCTACGGCGACGATTTCGAGCTCGCGGGCTTTGTCGCGCACCGAAATCACATCGCCCTCTTTGACGACGTAGCTTGGGATGTTGACCCTACGGCCATTGACGTTGATGTGGCCGTGATTGACGAACTGGCGGGCGGCGAAAACCGTGGCCACGAACTTGGCGCGATAGACGACGGCGTCGAGGCGGCGCTCGAGCAGGCCGATCATGTTCTCGCCGGTGTCACCGCGTTTGCGTTGTGCTTCGGCGTAGATCTTGCGGAACTGACGCTCAGTAATGTTGCCGTAATAACCCTTCAGGGTCTGTTTGGCCTTGAGCTGAACGCCGTAGTCGGAGATCTTGGACTTGCGGCGCTGGCCGTGCTGGCCGGGACCGTATTCGCGTTTATTTTGCGGGCTTTTTGGGCGGCCCCAGAGATTGTCGCCGATACGGCGGTCAATCTTGTACTTGGCTTGCAGGCGCTTCGTCATCGCTGTTTCCTTGGGCGAATTGGTGAAAAACGTCGGAAACGCGCCCTCCTTTGCCCGAAATCATGGGCCGACAGACAGGGGCTTCCCTGTCGCGGGTGCTTTTCTTTCCCTTCAGGGAAGGCTGGGTTTTAGAGGGGGCGGCGTGTGGTGTCAAACCAGCATTCTGACCCAGGAAAATATCGGGTTTGTTGAAGAAATCGATGGAAAACCTGAAAACGACGGGCAATTGTCTACGCGATGTGCCGACTATTCGTCATCGGGCTTGGAGAGCGTGTCGATCAGCTTGACCGACCGCGCGAGTGCTGTGCGGTCATTCTCGCTCAAGCGGTCTAGTCGCGCTGCCAGAGGCGCGATACGGCGCTCTTGCCCTTCTTTGAGCCAATTCTTGCCTTTTGCAGTCGCGCGTACCAAAGAAACGCGTCCGTCATTCTTGTCGCCTTCGCGACAGGCCAATCCCGCACGCTCAAGCTCGTTGACGAGTTGACTGATCGTGGGACCCTTCACTTGCTCAGCCGCTGCAAGGTCCGAAATTTTGATGCTGCCGGAATAGACGATCACGGCAAGGGCCGAGGCTTGTGGGCCTGTCATCTTGGCGTGCTTGTCGGCTGCGCGCAGCTGGCGCGTTAATCGAATTGCGGCCAGAACGAGCGCGTCTGCCAGGCGTTTTGATGCTGTTGACATATATAGGTAGCCTACCTATTTATATAAACTGATGCAAGGGGAACGTTCATGACCATTCGCGAGTTTGGCATTTTTGGTTTGGCAGCCACGATATTGTTTGTTTTCAGCTTGGTTGTCTTTGCCGAACTTTCGCCAGGTTATACGCACGCCACAAAAGCGGTCAGTGAATTGGGTGCTATTGGAGCACCGCATCAACTGGCGTGGAACATATTCGGTTTTTTGTTACCGGGATTGATGATGGCGGCCCATGGTTGGGGTATAGGCGTTTCGGTGAATGATCGCGTCGCCAGCCTGCTGTTCAGCCTATCGGGCTTGTCGTTTGCGGTCACATCCGTTCCGGCCGACATGATGAACTATTCAGCGCCATCATCCCAGACCCACATCGCGGCTTCTATTGGGGTGTTTGGCTTTTGGCTTGCAGCGTCGCTCAAAATTACTTTGCGGCGAAGCGGTGGTCATTCGCCTGTGATTTGGCTGACTTCGGCGTCGCTGTGGTTAGCCGCAGTGGCCGCGGTCGCTCGATTTTCCGGTTATTTTTATCCCGGTACAGGGCAGCGCTTTGCGTTCGCTGCCTTTTTTGTGTGGGTTTTAAGTACGAGCCTTTTCATGATCTTTGCTCGACCTCGTACACTGCCCCTCTAACCGCTATGGCCGCTGCCGCTATTACTACCACTGTTGTCATCATCATCGTTGCCGTCTTGCTCACCACCGCTGCTGCCGCTGTGATCATCATCGGAGTCGCCGCCAGGTCCCGAATGATCATCTTCGACTGTCTCGATGCCCTCATGGTCATCGTGGTCGGAGACGGAGTCACCGTCGTCGCCACCATCGCCATGTCCTGATTGGTCGTCATCAACCTCGCTCACATCGCGATCATCTCGGTCATCGCGCGGCGTTGTGATGTCTTGATTTGGATCGTCGGAATCGCAGTCCTTTCTGCGTGAGCAGGGGTCGATGGCATCAAGATTGCGAACGCGGGACTTAATTTCATCTAGCAAGTCGCGATTGGTGTCGATGCGTTGAGGTTCAATGTTGGCGACGAGAATGCTTTTCTCCCGAGGTTCCGGGTCAAGTCCCTCTTCACTGAGAATGAGAGGCCGCGCGTTACGCCGTTTGCCCAACTGGCGGGTGATCGCGCGTTGATCGACATAAAAACTGTCGGTGCCGCGCAGCATTTGTACCTGCGCGACGTCCTTGCTGCAGAGTTTTTGCCCGATCGTTTTGAGTAGTTCGTCGGAAAGCAAGGCTGCTTGTGCGCCGAGGGATTGATTGGGGCAGTTGAACCCTTGTTCTTCAGGATAGACATTTGCACGCAATTGTGCCGATTGGGCGAACCCTGGAACAAGTGAAACAAGGTCCCAATCTGTGAACCCTGCCCAATGCGCCCATTGGCTTAAGGCGATCAGAAAGGCAGCAATGCCAACAACCGCAATCACACGGCCTGATCTATTTTGCACGGGAATCGAGATCTGCCCCACCATCGTTCACCCTTTTTTAACGTTTGATTGAGTCGGTGTTTTCGATTCTAGGGAGCGTGCAAATGTCATGTGTTAACACCCGCTGCGGGTGTTATGTCTGCTGCTTGCAGTTGAATGGTGAAAGAGGTTCTGAACTTGCTCCGCTCTCTTCAGATTGCGTGTGAAGAGTTGAAGTTCGGGGCTTTGTTTATGACGATGGATTGAGCCAATCTCGGAGCGTTTCGTTGATTAGCTGTGGCTTCTCGTACACGATCCAGTGGCTGGCGTCTGGCACGCGACGCACGTCAAGGTTGGTGACCCATCGCTCGAGACCGTCAACGCACCCCGGCAACAACGACGTATCTTGCATTCCCCAAATGACGAGTGTCGGAACGCGCACCATCAACGCCTCGTCGTTATAGAGTTCGACTTGTGGTGCCGCTGCATCTTTTTTTGGTGGGTCCATACGCATCGCGCGATACCAATTGAACATAGACGTCAGGACACCAGGCTCGCTCCAGGCTTTGATGAATTTGGCTCGATCATTGGCGTTTAAGTGACCTGCATCAGCCGTTTTTGATAGCGAGCGCCACACGAGTGCATAGTCGTTGGCGGCATAGCGTTGTTCTGCCCCTTCCGCGCGGAGTTCGTGAATGTATTGCGAGGCGTTGGCTTGCGCGGGGTTCTTTGCGATCTCGCGTTGGAACGCACCCGGATGAACGGCGTTGATGATGACCAGGCGATCAATGAGATCGGGGTGTTTGATGGCAAAGGCCCAAGCCAGTGCCCCGCCCCAGTCATGTGCAATCAATGTGAACTTCTTGCGGCGTGAGAATTGTTTGGCGAAGGCCACGACATCTTCGATCAGCCGCTTGGTGCGATAGCGCTCAACCTCGGGCGGCTTGGACGAGAGATTGTAGCCAGGCAGATCCGGCGCAACACAAAGATATCTGTCGCTGAGTGCGCTAAGTTGATGACGCCACGCGTACCAGAACTCCGGGAAGCCATGCAGGAACAGCAGCATATGGCCGTCTGTAGGACCTGATGCGGCGTAGTGAAGTTTAAGTTCGTTTGCTTCTGCAAAGCCGTGACGGATCATGGTTCGTCCTTCTTTCCGCCCCGTTTCTTCGCGCCTGTGAGCGAGCGGATCACGCCGCGTAGAGTTTGCACTTCTTGATAGGTGAGTTCCGCGCGGTGCCACATGTTTCGAAGATTCTGAACCATCGCCGGGCGTTTGGCGGGCGGGAACAGAAACTCGGTGCGATCGAGTTCGCGCTCGAGATGTTCGAAGAAGCCAATCATGTCTTCTTTGTTGGCTAATTTCGCGCGGCGGTATTTCGTCGGCACTTTAAAGTCGGGGCGGTCGTGGGTGGCCTTGAACCATTCATAGCCAACCACTGCAACCGATTGCGCAAGATTGAGTGATGCAAATTTTGGATTGGTGGGAACTGTCAGAATCGCATCGGCGAGCACAAGCTCTTCGTTGGTGAGGCCCGTGCGTTCCGCGCCAAACATCACGCCACATTTTTGCTTCCGCGCGAATTCTGCCGCAAGTTCGACCACAGCTTCGTCGGGCGTCGCGGTGCGTTTGGCCATTAAACGGTCGCGTCCGGTGGTGGCGAAAACGAGGCCCAGATCGCCGACGGCCTCCTCCATCGTCGCAAAAATGCGCGCGCTCTCAAGCACCGTGATGGCGCCCACCGCCATGGCTTCGGCCTTGGCGTTGGGCCAGCCGTCGCGCGGATTGACGATGCGCAATTCGGTCAAACCAAAATTGAGCATGGCGCGTGCAGTTGCGCCAATATTCTCACCCATTTGCGGGTGCGACAGGATGATCACCGGTCCCGTCTTGTCCGTGGTCATATGAATGGGTCCTTAGCCTTGCTTCACAGGGATACGGCGGCTACACACCTGCCGCAACTGGTACCGAATTCGAGAGAAGAGCTCATGGCAAAAATCAAGGTGAAGACCCCCGTCGTCGATCTGGATGGCGACGAGATGACCCGCATAATCTGGGACCTCATCAAGAAGAAACTGATCCTTCCCTATCTCGATATCGACATCAAATACTATGACCTTGGCATCGAACACCGCGACAAGACGGAAGACAAGGTGACGGAAGAGGCGGCGCTGGCGATCAAGCGCTATGGCGTCGGCATCAAATGCGCCACGATCACACCGGATGAAGCGCGGGTGAAAGAGTTCGGCCTGAAGAAGATGTGGAAGTCGCCGAACGGCACGATCCGCAACATCCTGGACGGCACCGTGTTCCGCGAACCGATCATCTGTCACAACGTGCCGCGCTTGGTGCCTGGCTGGACGGACCCGATCGTCATCGGCCGCCACGCCTTCGGCGACCAATACAAGGCGACCGACTTCGTTGTCCCTGGCAAGGGCAAGCTGACGATCACCTTCGTTCCCGAAGGCGGCGGCCAAACCATAAGCCACGAGGTCTTCAACTTCCCCGGCGGCGGCGTCGCCATGGCGATGTACAACCTCGACGACTCGATCAGGAACTTTGCGCGATCGAGCTTCAATTATGGCCTCCAGCGCGGCTGGCCGGTTTATCTGTCGACCAAGAACACGATCCTTAAGGCCTATGACGGCCGATTCAAGGATTTGTTCCAGGAAGTCTTCGACAAGGAATTCAAAACCCAATTCGACGCCAAGAAGATCACATATGAACACCGCCTGATCGACGACATGGTGGCGTCGGCGCTCAAGTGGAGCGGCAAGTTCGTCTGGGCCTGCAAGAACTATGATGGCGACGTACAGTCCGACACCGTGGCGCAAGGCTTCGGCTCGCTCGGCCTGATGACCAGCGTGCTGCTGACGCCCGACGGCCAGATCATGGAATCGGAAGCCGCCCACGGCACGGTGACGCGCCACTACCGCCAATGGCAAAAGGGCGAACAAACCTCGACTAACTCGATGGCCTCTATCTTTGCCTGGACGCGCGGCCTCATCCATCGCGGCAAGCTGGATGGCACGCCCGACGTCAGCCACTTCGGCGAAACGCTGGAGAAGGTATGCGTCGACACCGTCGAGGCCGGCGACATGACAAAGGATTTGTCGCTGTTGGTTGGTCCGGATCAAAAATGGCTATCGACCGAAGGGTTCCTCGACAAGATCGACATGAACCTGCGCCGCGCGATGAAGATGTAACTCACCCCGGAGCGCGGGCTTCCAGCCCGCTCTTCTATCTTCACTCCAGAAAGTGCGGGCCAGGAGAGGCTGCGAAGCAATTCCTTTTTCGTTGCGCCGAACATCTGCGCTCGCGGATTTCGAGCGATTTTTTCACTGCCGGTTTTCATCGGCTCGGGCAGGTGCGCCTCGATGGCCTCACACAGAGCGGCCCTTCAGATGGCCGCGGACTGAAGCTGCGCGGCCTTCGCGACCAGAAACGCCACTGCATGAAGTTGTAAGCCAAGACGTACCACAGGCCGACGGCTTGGACTTTTTTATCCCGCGCACCACAAGCCGGGTGAGCCCCCGGTTGCGCATATCGGCGTGAGGCCGCTCGGTCGCAAAGCGATTTCGGTGAAACGTCATGCCCGTCTCGCCCGCGCCATTCATTCGCTAACCACGCGAACATCTCGGCACCTCAGTGCGGTTTCATTCAGCGCCACTCTCCCACCTTCGTCATGGCAGGGCTTGACCCAGCACCAAGTCGTTGCGCGTCTGCGAAACGGAGTGAATTTTTTTTGCGCCAAAGAAGGAGCTCCTTTTCGACGCACCGGCGCGAACGGCCTGGGTCACCGGCTCAAAGCCGGTGATGACGAAATGAGGGGAGCGCCGAGCACCCACGAACGATCACCGGCGTCTCAGTGCGCCTCGCGGCCTTCGCGGTGAAATCTTCTTGTTAGAACCTCAGCCACCTGTCGGCCTCAGTGGCAGACTCACAATCACTTTGTACATCGGCCTCTCGTCACCGTTGAAGCCGTCGATGGCAGCTTAGTGCGCTGCACGCTCCGCCGCCATCTGAAACTCGAAACCACTCAATCTCACTGCGGATGGCTTTGAATACCTTCGTCATCTCGCTGTCGATGAATTCGATGCGGCAGAACGGCGAACCGCCTTTAGTCATATTTACGGTGTGTGGCTCACCGGCCCCGTCGTACACATCCTGAAACAAGTGGCGATGGATCGACTTGTAGTGCTTGTAGTCAAGTTGACCGTGCGGCAACCCCTCGTCGGCGCGCGCAGCTGTGAAGCGGCGCTCAAACGTCGCCAGCTTGGCAGCATTGTGAATGCCGAGCAAATTCCGGAGCACTCGAGAGACTAGATACAAGTACGGATCAGTATCCGGCTCGCACATGCCTACTCGGCCGCAATTTCGACAGCTTGACCCTTCAAGTAGGCAATACGCCGGTCGTGCGACCATCGCTCGCGATCAAACATCGCAAACAACTCTTCATCTTCTGGGGTGAATACAATCCCTTCCACGGCACAGATCGCTTGATATTCCGCGCGTCGCTGTTTGATCGCAGCAATCTAGGTATCGGTCAGTTTGGCATCTACAGTCACACCTGACCCTATCACGAATCCGCCCGCGGCAAACTTGGAATCGGCGCCACAGCGATGCCCTCTTCGACCAGCTCGCGCGCGTCATCCAGCGTCGCCTCGCCGTAGATCTGGCGCTCCTCCGCGTCACCGTGGTGAATGGCGCGCGCTTCGTCAGGAAAGCGCCCGCCGACATACTCGGCGTTGTCCTCGACATGCTTGCGCACCTTGGTCACCCATTCGCGCATCGACTTGGCCTTCGCCGCAACATCTGCAAGCTCGCCCCGCTTCGAAACAGCGGGCGCCATCGGTGCCTTCGTCACGACTTTTGAATTGCAGGTCGGGCATGCCAAAAGACCCTTCCTCGCTTGCGCGTCATAGGCCGCACTGTCACGGAACCAGCCCTCAAAGCCGTGGTTCTTTTTACAAACGAGCTGATACCGGATCATAACGCAACAACTGTCCTTGGCACTGTCCAAACATGGCCGCAATCGCAGCAACCTGCAAGCTTACCACATCCGGCGCCCGCAAGGTTAAGAATGTGTAAAGCTCACGTAACCGCTTTGCGGGACTGGAACGCAGGCACATCCCAAGCCCGCGTTTTCATCACGCTGTCGATAATGCCGACCGCGTCATAAACGTCGATATGACGCGTAAAAGCGGGCGCCAATCCGAACCTCACGAGATCCGGCGCTCGAAAATCACCGACCACTCCTCGCGCGATCAAGGCCTGACAAATCGCGTAACCCTGTTCATGCGCCAGCGAGATCTGTGCGCCCCGCTTGCCGGCGTCGTGCGGACTTGCAAGCACGAAACCGTGCCCCAATAAGCGTTCGCAGGCGAGCGACACGAACAGCCGCGTCAGGCTCTCCGACTTCGTGCGCACCTGCTCCATCTTCACACCGTCGAACACGTCAAGTGCTGCATCCAGGGCAAGCAGCGACAGAATGGGCGGCGTACCCGACAACACCCGTTCCATCCCAGCCGCCGGAGTAAATTCCTCGGCAAACGCAAACGGATCGGCATGCCCAAACCAACCCGTCAACGGGTGTTGAAATTGGGCCTGGTGACGCTTGGCGACAAACACATAGGCTGGCGCGCCGGGTCCGCCGTTCAAATATTTGTAACCGCAGCCCACGGCGAAGTCGGCTCTCAACGCATCCACGTGAAGATCCATCGCACCCGCACTGTGCGACAGATCCCAAACAATCAGCGCACCTTTGTTATGCGCCGCATCCGTAATCGCGCCCATGTCATGAACGAAGCCGCTCTTATAGTTGACATGCGTCAGCGAAACGATCGCGACATCCTCATCGATCGACGCAATCAAGTCATCGGCGTTCATCCGAAGGAACCGCACCCCCGCAAATGCGGCAATGCCTTGAGCGATATAAGAATCAGTCGGAAAATCCCCGGCGACACCCAAAATCTTGGAGCGTCCCGCCTGCATGCGAATCCCGGCGGCGAGTACTTTGAACAAATTCACCGACGTCGAGTCAGTCACGATCACTTCGTCTGCGGCCGCACCAATCAGTGCCGCAATCTTTGCGCCCACCCGTTGCGGCGCGAGGTACCATCCTGCGTCGTTCCACGACCGGATAAGCCCTGTCCCCCATTCTTGGGCGACGGCTTGCACCAATCGCGGCGCCACTGATTTTGGCAGACACCCAAGCGAATTGCCGTCGAGATAAATCTCGCCCTCGGGCATAACGAAGCGGTCACGCAGATGCGCAATCGGATCGCTCGCATCCAGTGCCATACAGGCATTGCGATCCATGCTCATTTCGCCAGGGCGTCGATTTCAGTGCGGATTTTCGGCCACGCGTCTGATGCAGGATCAATGAGTTCGAAGTGCCCGGCGCCGGCGAATTTGAGTTCTTTGACCTCATCGCCTTTGGCGACCGCAGCCTTGGCATACGCGGCAGCAAATTGCGGAGGCACAATTCTGTCGAGTTCGGCCGACACGACGACTTGGCTGACTTTGAACGGAAGCATTCTGATGGGAGAGGTGTCGGCGTACAAATCTGTACCCGCTCGCTCCTTTGCACCAACCAGCGCATCTATGGTTGGCGGGCCTCCACACGCAGAAGGCCCCGTATCGCGATAGGACTCGAGGTCATTGATCCCCGATAAGCTCACAACCGCATTGATCGGCAAGGGAGACAACGAGTGAAGCGCGCTCGACTTTGCAATCCGCGGCCGGCCCGCAGCCCATGCCGCCAGATGCCCACCCGCAGAATGACCGATCACC
>Ga0163153_10001010_pt1 | contig 46179 bp, 28 predicted proteins | sample OliLakLV19MP6IB1_FD_148629 | JGI IMG/M metagenome (GOLD analysis project Ga0163153, IMG submission 148629) | Freshwater microbial mat bacterial communities from Lake Vanda, McMurdo Dry Valleys, Antarctica - Oligotrophic Lake LV.19.MP6.IB-1 | ecosystem: Environmental > Aquatic > Freshwater >... | reverse complement strand
GGCCTCATCCCGGCCCAGCGGCGCATCGATCAATCCCGCTGCCGGCTCCGGTCGGCCGTGAACAATGGCCAGATAACGTTTGCTGACCTGGCCATTCTCCCACAAGCGCCGGATCTCACGGGCGGGCGCAGGCAGTTTTGCCACAATAACCACTCCGCTCGTCTCGCGATCCAGCCGGTTCACCATCTGCGGCTCGGATTCGCCTCCCAGATACAACCGCACCCGGCTGATCAGGCTCGAATAGACATCGCCCTTCGTCGGATGGCAGACCAAGTCCGCCGGCTTGTTGATCGCCAGCAGCTCCGCATCCTCATAAATGACTTCAAACAACGGGTTCATCCAAAATAGAAACCAAATCAGCCAGCTCTTCCTGAACCGGGTGTCCCCGGAGACCGTCGTTCCGACCACGCCAGCCGAATCGGGGCAGAAGCCCCTGAACCGGCTCCGTGCGCCCGAAGCTTGTCAGGCCAGCGCAGACACGTATCATTGCGACAACGTGAAAGAGAAGTCGAGTATCTGGCTGGCCGTGGCGCTCATGCTGATTCTGGCGCTCACCCGCTGGCCGGGTTTGCTCCCGAACAACTTCAGCGCGGTCTATGCCATGGCCTTCTGCACCGGCCTCTACTTTCGTGGCCGTCACCAATGGCTTCTCCCGCTTGGCACCATGCTGCTGTGCGACGTCGTCCTGACCATCCATTATCAGACCAAATCGCCGGACTACGATCTGTTGAACGCCACCACCCTGCTCTACATGACCGGGAACTACGCCGGCTACGTCGCGCTCTTCCTCCTCGGCCGCAAGCTCGCGCCCGAATCGAAGTTCCGCTCGCTGCTCGGCGGCGGAATTCTCGGCGCGATTGTCTTCTATCTCGTCACCAACACCGCCGCCTGGTTTCTGAATCCCTTCAAGAATCCTGAATACACGAAGACCTTTCTCGGCTGGCTCACCGCGCTGACCAAAGGCACTTCCGGCTACGCGCAGACGTGGGAATTCTTCCGCAACACGCTCCTGAGCGGCGGGCTGTTCACCGGGCTGTTCGTCGGAGCCATGAAGTTCACCGCCTCCAACGAATCCGCCCGCGAAAAGGAAGCGCCCGAAGCCCGCGAAGGCACAGAGGAACCCGGCGATCAGGCGGCGCCTGAAGAAGCCAAGGCATAATCGCATGAGGCGTTTCAAAACCCGTGGAAGGACGAGTTCCACGAGCCCCTGATCTTTCAAATCCCCTCCCCACGCATCGCACAATGAAGATCGGGCTCATTTCCGATACGCATGGATATCTCGATCCGCGGGTTCATGAAATCTTCGCCGGCGTCTCCCACATCCTGCACGGCGGCGACATCGGGTTCGACGAAATCATCTTTGAACTCCAAACCATCGCGCCCGTCACCGCTGTTCTGGGAAACAACGACGCCGGCCTGACCTATCGTGAGACCGAAGTCATCACGCTCGCCGGGAAGAAGTTTCTCGTTCACCACATCCTCGTCCCGCGCGCGCCGCACACCGTCGTTCGCGAAGCCATTGTCCGCCATGCGCCCGACGTCGTTGTCTTCGGTCATTCCCATCAGCAATGCGACGAGACCATCGGCGGCACGCCCTATCTGAATCCTGGTTACTCCGGCAAGCCGCGCTTCCGCCTCGAACGCAGCGTCGCCATCCTCCACTGCGGCGAAGCGGAAACGCGCGTCGAATTCCGCCGCCTGTCGTAGCTGTGGCGTCAGGCATCCTGCCTGACGCCACCACCGCAATGAATCCCTTCGCCCAAGTTCCGGCATTTCTCGCTGGGCAGCGTTCCACGGTTTGCTAACGTCTGGGAAAACCAGACCCCGAAAGGATTCGTCATGATGCGTTATCACAGTCTCTCCAAGTCGGCAGCGGTTCCGTGCGCCAAGCTCGCCGTCACCCTGCTCCTCCTCACGTCACTCGCCGCGTTGTGCGCTCCGCTGCCCGTGGTGAAGGATCTCGAATGGCAGCCCTTCGCCGCCCAAGTCCGGCGCGTCATCGAAACCCTCGACTCCCTCGGCACGCCGTTCACCACACTCGAACGCAAGGACATCAATGCCGCCCTCGAGCAGCAGGACGCCTTTCGCCTGCAACAGGCGCTCGATGTGCGCTGCCTCATCGGCGTGAACATCAATCCGGAGATGCGGGTCAAGGTCCAGCAAGGCATGGCGCCCGCCGACCTGATGGAACAAGGCTGGCGCGTGTTCCTCGTGAAGGTGGAGAACGATTCCGGCACCACCGCCCGGCTCATGGTCGAGAGCCCGAACTTCAAACGTCTGCACGGCTCGCCGCAAAGCGATGTCGCCAACCGCTGGCTCGACGGCGAGATGCATGATCGCCAGCCGATGCGCGAAACGCTGGGCGGATTGAAGGCCGAGTATCGCGGCATCTCGCTCTACAGCCGCGACGTCGGCCAGCGCGAGGCCAAGCTGATGTTCAACGTCGGCCAGGGAACGCAGGATCTCGGATTCCGCAGCGAGGTCGATGTGCTCTTCCGCGCCCTGCCTGCGCGCCCCGTCGTCTTCCGCGTGAAGGACGAAAACGGCCAGCCCACGATGGCCTCGTTCATCATTCGCGACACCAAGGACCGCATCTATCCGTCACAGGCCAAACGGCTCGCGCCCGACTTCTCCTTTCATCCACAGGTCTATCGCGGCGACGGCGAAACGGTTCGTCTGCCGGACGGAACTTACTCCGTCGAATTTTCGCGCGGCCCCGAATCCATCACGAGGCGCACCACGCTGTCCGTCACCCCGGTGCTCACGGAAGCCAGCTTCCAAGTCGAGCGCTGGATCGATCCTTCCAAGCTCGGCTGGTGGTCGGGCGATCATCACATCCACGCCGCAGGCTGCGCGCATTATACCAAGCCTTCGGAAGGCGTCCACGCGTCCGATATGTTCCGTCATTGCGTCGGTGAGGATTTGAAGATCGGCGCGAGCCTGACCTGGGGTCCGAGCTTCGATTACCAGAAACAATTCTTCTGCGGCACGGTGGACAAGGTTTCCCAATATCCCTACCTGCTCCGCTACGACATCGAAGTGTCCGGCTTCGGCTCGCACGAATCCGGTCACCTCGTGCTGCTGCGCCTCAAGGATCAGATGTATCCCGGCGGCACGTCGAAGCATCACTGGCCGACGCTCGGCTTGAACACGCTGCGCTGGGCGAAGAAGCAGGGCGCGGTCGTGGGGCCGGCGCATTCCGGCTGGGGATTGCAGGTCGATGGACTGGAGCTGCCGAACTATTCGGTGCCGAAATTCGACGGCATCGGCGCGAACGAATACATCATGGACGTCACGCATGCTGTTCCCGGCCCCGACGGCAAGCCCGAGCCCGCCGTTGATTTCATCTCCACCGTTGATACGCCGTACACCTGGGAGCTGAACATCTGGTATCACACGCTGAACGCCGGCTTCCGCACGCGCATCAGCGGCGAGACGGATTTCCCCTGCATCTACGGCGAGAAGGTCGGCCTCGGCCGCAGCTACGTGAAGCTCGACGACAAGCTCGAATACGACACCTGGTGCGAAGGCATTCGGCTCGGCCGCAATTACGTCGGCGACGGCAAAAGTCATCTCATGGAATTCTCCGTGCATGGACGTGACGTCGGTGAAAAGGGCAGCGAAGTGAAGCTGTCCAAGCCGCGCAAAGTGAAGGTCAAGGCCAAGGTCGCCGCCCGGCTGGACGAACAGGCGGACCCAAAGATGCAGAACCTTCGCGTGGATCAGAAACCATATTGGGACATCGAACGCGCCCGGCTCGGCACCAAACGCGAAGTGCCGGTCGAGGTTCTCGTGAACGGCGTCGCCGTCGCGCGGAAGAACATTGTCGCGGACGGCATGGCGCAGAACGTCGAGTTCGAGGTGGACATCCAGCAGAGCAGTTGGGTGGCGATGCGCATTCTCCCCAGCTCGCACACGAACCCCGTCTTCGTGCTGGTCGGCGGCAAACCCATCCGCGCCTCGCGCAAAAGCGTGGAGTGGTGCCTCAAAGGCGTCGAGCAATGCTGGTCGCAAAAGCAGCGGTTCATCAAGGCCGACGAGATGGAACAGGCGAAGGCCGACTATGCCCACGCGCGCGAGGTTTACCAGCGGCTGCTCGGCGAGTGTTCGACGGAGTAAAAGCGTAGAACCTGGAACAGCGGTTCAACCACGGATGGACACCGATGCACACGATTAAGAAGAGGGAGGAAGACACGAATTCCACGAATGTTCACGCGTTCGCTTCAGCCTTCGTGCTGATTCGTGAAATTCGTGTCAGGCGTGGTTTCCAACTTCGGCCTCAGTTCCATCTGCCGGATTTAGGTAGAACCCAACTCGCAGCAAAAGAAGCCAACCGCCTGTAGAATTGCGGAAAGCAAAGCTGGGAATGGCACGCTTCAGACCGCTTGGACCATGCGGGACATTGACATGAAAAGCCGGTTCCCTACTCTCCAGTGGCAAAACTTATGGAAACATTGACGGCACGGCAGCAGCAGATTCTGGATTTCATCCGGGCCAGCCAGGTCCAGCAAGGTGTCGTGCCGACGATGCGCGAGATCGCCCGCCAGTTCGGTTACCGGAGCATGACCGCCGCCGCCGATCACGTCCGCGCGCTCCGTCGCAAGGGCTACCTCGTCCATCACCCGCGCCAAGCCCGTTCGCACTCCGTGGTCCAGTCGTTGCAGCAGGTCGTTCAACGCGCCCTGGTGAGCATCCCCCTTTACGGCACGATTCCCGCCGGGTTCGCCGATGAACGCACCCAGGAAACGGAACGCACCTTTTCCGTCGATCTCGAAAGTCTCGGCCTCCGTTCCGACTCCAAGATCTTCGCGTTGGAAGTGCGCGGTGATTCGATGATTGGCCGGCACATCGTGGAAGGTGACATCGCCATCATCGACCGCGCACGTACGCCGAAGCAGGGCGACGTGGTTGCCGCGCTCATTGATCGCGAAAGCACGTTGAAGACGCTGGAGTTTGAAAATGGCCGGCCCTATCTCCGCGCCGAGAATCCGCTCTATCTCAACCTCCATCCCAGCCACGAACTGCTGATTCAGGGCGTGATGGTCGCGCTCGTCCGCAAGCACGTTTAGGCGGAGGGACGAAGGCGTTTGCGCGAAGCCCGGAGAAGTTTAACGGAGTTCGCAACACATGCCTTCCAGCATCATTCAGGGAGTCTTTAAAATTGTCATCAGGCTGGTTTTAGAAGTGGGTTGCTACTACTTGGGCCGGATCGTTGTCCCAATCTTTTCCCTGGGTCGGATCAAGTGCGACCGCCTCACCCAAGAAGTCCCTCGCCAAAAATTGAAATGGACCGGGATTTACTCGCGACGTAACGGGCACATTTACCTGTCCTCAGAAGCCACCTGTTTCGCAGGACTGCTGTTCGTTTTCCTTCTGATCGGAATCGGACTGCTACTCCACGCGCGATAATCCGAACGTGTTCCTGACTTACTTGGAACTTTGAGCTTTGTCCTTTGAATTTCCGCCCCCTCGATACGCCTCCGCCAGCAGCGTGACCGGATGCGCCACACGCAACGGAAGCCCTTCCTTCTTCGCGCCATTCACGATCTGGAGCAGGCAGCCCGGATTCCCCGTCGCCACCACCTCGCACTTCGTCGAGCGGATGTGCTTCATCTTGCGGTCGAGGAGTTCACCCGCCATCTCCGGCTGCGTCAGGTTGTAGATGCCTGCGCTTCCACAGCACCAGTTCGCCTCGAACAGTTCCACGAGCGTCACGCCGGGGATTGCCTTGAGCAACTGCCGCGGCTGATTCGTAATCTTCTGTCCATGACACAAGTGGCAGCTCTCGTGATACGTCACGACCTTCGCGGAGCCGGTGGCCGGCGGCGTCTTGACGCCGATCTGCGCCAGCCATTCGTGAATGTCCTTCACCTTGTGGTCCCACTCGTGGGCGCGCTTCTCGTAGGCCGCATCACCGGCGAGCAGCTTGGCGTAATGCTTGAGATGCGAACCGCAGCCGCCGGCGTTCGTGATGATGGCGTCGAACTGTTCCGGCGGAAACTGATCGATGTTCTTTCGCGCGAGGCGTTGCGCCAGCTCCCATTCGCCATTGTGCGCGTGGAGGGAACCGCAGCAGTGCTGGTCGTGCGGCGTGACGACTTCGCAGCCGTTCTCCGCCAGCACTTCCACCGTGTCACGGTTCACGTCGCTGAAGATCAAATCCTGCGCGCAGCCAATGAGCATCGCCACGCGATGCTTCTTTACGTCCGTCGCCGGGGTGATGGGATCGATCAGGTCGCTTGAAAATTTGTCCTGCACCGTCGGCGTCATCGCCTCCAGCTCCTGGAGCCGTTTGGGCATCAGCTTCATCACGCCGGAGCGCCGGAGGAACGCCTGCAGGCCAAGCTGCTGATACAGCCGCATGACATGCCCGACGAGCTGGAGCCGGCTCAGGTCCATGAACAGCCAGCGCAAGGTGAAGCCGCGAATCACGCTGCGTTTCGGCGAATCGAGAACGCCGCTCTGCTCGGCCTCGGCCCGCGCGTGCTCGAACAGTTCGGCATAGTTCACGCCGGCGGGACACGCCGTCATGCAGGCGAGGCAGCCGAGACAGAAATACATCTCGTCCGCGAACGTCTTCGTCGCCTCCAGCTTGCCGTCGGCGATGGAACGCATCAGCGCGATGCGGCCACGCGGGCTGTTGCGCTCGATCTTGGTGGCGTCGTAAGTCGGGCAGGTGGGCAGGCACAGTCCGCAGTGCATGCATTGCTGCACCACGGAGTAATCGAGATCCTTCAGATGCGAGTGCGTCGCGTTCATCACTTCAATGGGGCGAGAGATAACCACGGACAAGGAACGATGCGAAGGAATTTTCCGAAAACGATGCCCGCTGTAGCCGCCGACGTGAGAAGCCGGACCCGCGCGGTCGGGAAACGGCAATCAGGCTTGCGCCCAGGTAGGACAGGCTTCCAGCCTGTCCCGAACCGGCCAGTCTCCACCCATCCTCAGATCGACCGGGGAGAGGCGCGCTTGAAAAGCCCGGCTCTCTCGGCGACCAGGACAGGCTGGAAGCCTGTCCTACCGCATCGTTCCAGGTAAGACCCGCTTCTGATCCACCTCCTCACGTCGGCTGCTACGAACGTACGAGTTTCTTCGCCAGACGCAGCGCGGCAATCATGCTGGAGGGATTCGCGATGCCCTGGCCGGCGATGTCGTAGGCCGTGCCGTGATCCGGCGACGTGCGGATGAACGGCAGACCGAGCGTCCAGTTCACGCCCGTATCGAACCCAATCATCTTCAGCGGCACCAAACCCTGGTCGTGATACATCGCCACCACCGCATCGTAATCACCGCGAAAGGCGTAGTGGAACAGCGTGTCCGCCGCGAGCGGCCCGACGACATCCAAGCCCCGGCTGCGCGCCGCTTCCACCGCCGGAATGATCGTGGTGATCTCTTCGTCGCCGATCTTCCCGCCTTCGCCCGCGTGCGGGTTTAATCCGCACACCGCCACCCGCGCTCGCGGCAAACCCAGATCGCGGCAGGCCTTCGAGGCCAGCTCAATGGCCAGCTCGATTTTTCCCCGCGTGAGCGACGACGCGACGCGCGCGATGGGAACATGAATCGTGGCCAGCGCCACCCGCAGCCAGCGCTGCCGGTCATCGCAGCCCAGGAGCATCATCGCGGTGCGGTCGGTCTGGGCCAGCGCGGACAGCAGCTCCGTCTGCCCGACGAAATCGTGCTCGCCTGAATTGATGATCGACTCCTTGTTCACCGGCGCCGTGACGAGCGCCGCCGCCTCGCCGCGCAGGCAAAGCTCCGCGCCATGTTTCAGCCAGTCGATGGCAGCGCGCGCCGCCTCGGGTGAATGCGGAACACGGAGTGCGTAGGGCGGAATCGTGGCGGGCAGCGGGTTGGAGACAATGACTCGATCCGAAGGATTCGCTTCCGCCGCCGAACGAATGTCCAGTCGAAGTCCAAGCTGCTCGTTCAACAAACGGACCAGCGACTCGTCGCCGATCAGCAGGTAACGCGAGTCATCCGTTGCCAGCTCAGCCGCCACCGCCTTAAGCGCAACCTCCGGCCCGATGCCGCCCGCATCGCCCAGCGCGATGGCGATGAGACGGCTGGTGGAATCGGCATCACTCACGGATTCGCCGCATCGATGGCGGCGAGCTTGATCTCGGCTTCCTCCCACGCGGCGGTGGTCTTGGCGAGCTCGTCCTGAACACCCGCCAAATCGCGGTTCACCACCACGGCGCGGCCCGGGTTGTCATAGGTCTCGTGCTTCTCCAGCTCGGCCGAAAGCTCGGTCTGACGCTGTTCGAGTTCCTGGATTTTCTTCTCGAGCTGATAGACGAGTTGCTGCTGGCCTTTGCGTTTGCCAGAGCGGGCCTGGCGCTGCTCGGCTTCGAGGCGCTTCTGTTCCTTGCGGTCCACGTTCGACTTTGGCTGCACGACTTTCGTCTCCGCCTTCGCCCCGGCAGTCAGTGCTTCGCGCGCGGAGACAGCCTTGGTCTTATCGAGGTAATACTGGTAGTCGCCTGCGTAAGGCGTGAGCACGCCGGCATTGATGTGGATGACATGCTTGGCCAGCGCGCGGATGAAGTAAACGTCGTGGCTGATGAAGATGAGCGTGCCCTCGAACTGGCCGAGCGCGTAAATCAACGCGTCGATGCTGTTCATGTCGAGGTGAGTCGTCGGCTCGTCCATGAGCAGGAGATTCGGCGGATCGAGCAGCAGCTTCACGAGCGCGAGGCGGCTCTTCTCTCCACCGCTGAGGACGCTGACTTTCTTGAACACGTCGTCACCGCGAAACAGGAAGCTGCCGAGAAGCGTGCGGACGGATTGCTCCGTGACGCGCTGCGGCGTGTCGAGCGCTTCGTCAAGAACGCTGCGGGAGGGATCAAGCATCTCAACGCGGTATTGCGAGTAGTAGCCGGACTTGACGTTGTGCCCCAGCTCACGCGTGCCGGACTGGTGCTTGATCGCGTCGCCGAGAATCTTCAGCAACGTTGATTTGCCCGCGCCGTTCGGCCCGACGAGCACGATGCGCTGGCCGCGTTCGGCTTCAAAGTCGAGCCCGCTATAGACGACGTTCTGGCCGTAGGCCTGATGAATGCCTTCGAGCCGGATGACGCGCTGGCCGCTGCGCTGCGGCTGCGGAAAGGAAAAGCTGACCTTCGCGTTGTCATCGATGGGCGCCTCGATCTTGTCCATGCGCTCGACCGCCTTGAGCTTGCTCTGCGCCTGCGCGGCCTTCGAGGCCTTCGCGCGGAAGCGGTTCACGAAATCCATCATGTGCGCGATCTCGCGCTGCTGATTCTTGTAGGCCGAGAGGAGCTGGGCTTCGCTGGCCTCGCGCTGGACGAGGAACTCATCATAGTTGCCGCGATAACGCATGAGCTTGCTCTGGCGAATCTCGACGATGCTGCCAACCAGGCTGTTGAGGAACTCGCGATCGTGGGAGATGACGAGGATGGCTCCGGGATAGCCCTCCAAATAACCCTGGAACCAGATCAGCGCGTCGAGATCGAGATGGTTCGTGGGTTCGTCCAGCATCAGGAGATCCGGCTCCTGCGTGAGCAATCGCGCCAGGTGCGCGCGCATGACCCAGCCGCCGCTCATCTCACGCGCGGGCCGGTCGAAATCCTTTTCACGAAAGCTCAGGCCCGCGAGGATCTGCTTCGCCTTGGCCTCGATGCGATAGCCATCGAGCTCGTTGTAACGGTCGTGGATGTTGTCGTGGATGTCCTCGGAATGCTGGGCTTCAATCGGATGGTCCAGCTCCCACGCCTTGATGACGCGGCGGAGCTTCACGAACTCCGGCGAGATGGCGGTGGCCAGCTCGATGACCGTTTCGTCGGCGATGGGCGCGCTCTCCTGCGGCAGGTAGCCGATCTTGACGTTGCGTTCGCTGATGACTTCGCCGGCATCGGGCGAGACTTCGCCGAGCATCATGGAAAAGAGCGTGGTCTTGCCCGCACCGTTCGGACCGACGAGCCCGATGCGGTCCTCGCGATTGATTTGCAGCGTCACATCCGAGAACAAGGTTCGGCCGCCGTATGCTTTCGTGATGCCAGAGAGAGTCAACATTCGACGCCCATCATAGGTTGGGTGCGCGAGCAAACACAAGGATGCAGGCAATGGTTACGGATGCCTCGGATGCCTCTTAGCCCCTTCAACCAGAATGCCGAAGCAGAGTCTGCGAAAGACGCGAAAGGGGAATCAGCGAGTAATCTGCGGCGCACCTGAGTCTTCAGCCTGCAGCCATTCCCGGTAATCATAGGGCGTTCACGCCCACTTCAGCACTTCATCGAGCCTGTCCTCGATCACGCGTTTGGCCGCACGGCGCACGCGCTCGCTCTTGGGCTGGAAGGCGAAGGACTTTCCCGCGCCCCTGAGCATGCCGATGTCGTTGTCGCTGTCGCCGATGGCGAGCACCTGCCGGGCGCTGATGTCGAGCCGCTTCACGAGGAAGCGCAGGGCGTTGAGCTTGTCATAGGCGCGCCAGCCCGTGTGGCCGCTGCGAAAGGTGGGGGCGAGCGTCACGATGCCGGTGGCCTTGCCGTGACGAAACTCGATGAGGTTGGCGAGGGCGAAGTCCGCAAAGACCCGGCGGCGCACGGTTTCGGCAGCGATGTGATAGCTGTCCGTGATGATGCCGACGCGATAGCCGAGCTTGCGTAAGCCAACCACCGCTTCCACGGCGCCGGGGGTAAGCGGAAGGCTGCGCGCCGTCTGCTCGAAGAGTTCCCGCTTCACTCCCCGGAAAAGGCCCGCAATGCGTCGCGCGCGGGTTTCCGGTTTCAGGTCCAGCCGGTCCAGATACTTTGCCAGCGCCTTGGTCTTCCCGGTGCGTTTGGCGAGTTCGAAGACGAAACGGCCGGCGAGGAGGGTTCCATCCATGTCGAAGAGCGCCAGTTTCTCCACCGTGCCCACGCGGGACAGCACCTGCTCAGGATGCGCGCGCTGCATGCGTTCGCGCTCCCGGGAGTTCTGCACGAACGAGAGCCGGAGGCGGCCCAGTGCGGCGGCCCGTTCTAGAATGGCGCGGGCCACCTGGGTCGCCATGTCCCCAAGACGATCCAGATCCTGGCTCTGATGCTCGATGTGTCCGATGTCCACTTCCAGCAGCCGCGCGCCGGCGACGGCGGCGTCGATCAGCAGCCCGATGTCCACGCCGTAGTCGTTCTCAAAGCGCAGGCGCAGGAGCAGATCCCTGCGCACGGCGATGATGCCGCCGAGCGGCTGCACGAAGTGCGCGATCTCCGGAAAGTAGGTGTTCAACAATGGACGGGCGGTGAGGACGGTGACGCGGCCGGCCCGACGGGAGAACCTGGCTTTGACAAAGTCCGCCTCACCGCGCAGCACCGGTTCCACAAGTCGTTCGACAAGATCGTCGGACAGGCCGGACAGGTCGCCATCGAGAAAAAGCAGGGTGTCATGGCGGGCCTCCAGCACGCCTTCCTCCATGGAGCCGCCCTTGCCCAGAAATGCGCTCGTCATCACGCGCGCGCCCGCCGCCTCGGCCAGCTCCGGCGTGCCGTCGATGGAGCCGTCGTCCACGACGATGACTTCGCCCACGAGCGGGCTCTTCCGTGCGAAACGCACGATGGAGGCCACGCGTGCGGATTCGTTCAGGACCGGAATGACGACGGTGACGCGTTGATCATCCGGTTGAGCCGGCCATTCCGTCTGCGGAGGAGTTTCATTGCCGGTAAGGCGGAGGCGGCGCGTGACGTTCGGTCGGTTCGCGGCCGTCTTGCGCTTCGAGGTCGTGGTCCTGCCAGTGATGGTCTTTTTCCGTGTCATAAGGTTTGCGATCATGCCTTAAGCAGCAAAGGGTGGGCAACCCACGATCTCGATCTGGCGCAGTTTTCTGAGTGCCGGCGGCGTTGAAGGAAACAAGCGAACGGGTGGGAGAAGAGGGATCAGATCAGATGTGGCGGGCAGGCCGGTGGATTGAATCTCGGCTCTCTATCGGAGGGATGGGCCATGGCTCAAGATGGCGCGAAGCGTCTTGAACTGCGCGCGATGCTCCGACGCTTTCGGAGCCGCTTGGACATTCTTACGCCTCAAAAAGCGCCGGAGCACCGGCGCAGTCCAAGACGCTGGCGCGCTTACTTCCCTGCCTTCGGGTCACGCTCGAATACGGCGACGTGCAGCGTGTGGATGAGCGGGGTGCGGGCAAAATCTTTGACGAGCCGGAAGCCGGCCTTCGCGAAGTAGCTCTTCACCTCGGACAGCGGCGTGTGATGCTTGTCGGACTTTCCCTTCCCCAGCGCGGCGCGGAGGCTCCGTTTGAGCAAGGTGACCGACGCGGAGCTGAAGTAGGAAAGCGCCACGTAATGCTTCGTGATCCGGCACAGCTCCGAGACGGCGCGCTGGCGGATTTCAGGAGTGGGAAAGTGGTGGAAGAGCCGAAAGCTGATCAGCGAATCAAAGTGCTGGTCGGCATAGGTCAGCTTCTCGATGTCCTGCTTCTCGACCGTTCCCTTCAAGCCGTTCTTCGCCACGTTCTCGCGCGTGATCGCCAGCATCGCGTCCGACAGGTCGGCGCTCGCCATCTTGTATCCTTGCAGGCCGAGATGAACGGTGACGCGTCCGCCGCCGCACGGCACATCCAGCACGCGATGCGTCTTCGGGATGAGCGAGCAGGCGCGGTCCACCAGCTTCATTTCCGCGAGATGCTTGCCCGTCTTGCGCACTTGATAGCGCTTCGCGGCGGCTTCGGTGTATTTGACTCGGCCTTGGTAGGCGACGGTTTGCTGGGTCATAAGCTGCTGGCTTTTGCTAAGGGTTGCTGCCGGATAACGGACTGTAGAAATCCCGCCCCGCCGACGCAACGGCGATTTTCCAATGCGCGTCGCTGCGGAAATCCAGCGGTGCGTTGACAGTGGAAAGTGGCTCTTCCACAGTCCGCCGCGTGATTCAACGAGAGAACGACGGCGTGCGCTGGGTGCTCCAGCCGGACTTCGCCCCGTTCCTCGAGGCGCTCCTCAAATCCCCCGGCCAGATGGTGAAGGAATCCTCCGTCAAACGCGTCACGGTCCATCAGGTGGGCGAGAAAATCTTTTACATCAAACGCTACCTTCACCACGCCGTGCCGCTGCGTTCGTGGAAGTTTTTCTTCAAGCCCACGCAGGCCCGTCAGGAGTGGGACGTGGCACAGCAGCTCGAGGCGCGAAAGATCGCCATCGTGCGCCACGTCGCCCTCGGCGAACGCCGGACCTGGAGCGGGGTGCAGGAAAGCATCCTCATCACCGAAGGATTCGATGGCGTGGAGGTGGATCAAGTGAAGGACATCGCGCCGGAAGCGATCCTGAAATTTGTCGAGACGATGCACGAGCGCGGCGCAGTGCAGGAAGACCTGCACCTGGCGAATCTGCTCGTGCGAAGGAATCCGTTTGAGCTGCGTCTTGTGGATCTGCACGGAACCCGAGTTTGCGACGCGCCCAGCCGCGATGAACGCCAGAGGAACCTCGCCTTGCTGCGCGTCTTCCTCCCCGTCCACGTCTCGCCGGAGATCGAGGCGCAGAGCCGGGAGCTGCGGAAGCATCTCCTCCACGAACGCTCCCGCCGATGCCTGCGCAGCAATCGCGATTTCGCACGGCAACGTCATGGGAACTTGAAGTGGCAGGTCAGGCTGGGCTTCCTCAACGGCGCGATTCATCGCGTGCTCCAAGCGCCCGACGCGTTCCTCGCCTCGCGCGCGACGCTGCTGAAGGCGGGCCAGACTTCTACCGTCGGCCTGGCGGATGGGCTGGTGCTCAAGCGCTTCAATTTTCGCAAGGCCGGCAATCTCCTGAAGGATCTCTTCCGCGCCTCCAAGGCCCGCCGCGCCTTCCGCAAGGCGTATCATCTCGAACTCACTGGCGTCCCGACCGCCCGCTCCATTGCCACTGCGGACCGGCGCATCGGGGGTCTCCAGGCGCAAAGCTATTTGCTGATGGAAGAGATTCCGGGCGCAGTCGATCTGGCGAAGTATTTTCGCGCCGGCGGCCAGCCTCAGCCCAGGCTCATTCGAGACGCCGCGCGGCTCATCGCGAAGCTGCACGACGAAGGCTTCTCCCATCGTGACCTGAAGGAATCGAATCTCGTCCTCGGCGGCGATGGCGGGCTGTACCTGATTGATCTGGATGGAATGACGTTTCTCCAGAACGTCTCGGAGGATCGCGCCGCCCTGGATCTGGCGCGGCTCGCGCGTGGGGTGGCGAGGTATCCCGGCATTTTGAAGCCGGAACGTTTCCTGTTTCTCCTGACCTATTGCCGGAGCCGGAAGCTCAAGCAGGTTCCGCGCAGCCAATGAATCCTGCGCCCCTCCCATGACATGGACTTGTCCCGAAGATTTGGGACGGACGGGGATGAGGAAGGGAACGTGCCTCTGGGGTCGTTCTGAATTCGTGGGAGATTCGTGAGGGAGAGCAGGAATGGGAATGGGAATGAAAACAGCAACGTGATCGTTCCTGCGGCGCACCGTCGCGGGATTACAGGTGGACAAAAACAGGCGGGATGTTTACCAGATTGGGCGAGTCGCTCTCGAAATGAATCTATTAACAAAACTCCGTGACCTGATGACGCCCTCTCAGGTCCTGTCGCCGGCTTCGCTGAAGGAACTGGTCTTCGGCCAGCAGCATCTCTTCACTCAAGCTTTCTTCGAGAAGCTCCACGGCCAGGCTCACACCATCCGCCTGGAGGATTTCCCCCACTATCGCTTCCTCCAAGGCCACCTGGACAAGCCTGATGCCCCCAGCCAGTACGCTGACTACCTCGAATGCAGCTGGTCCTATCGGAAGGATAAGGGAAAGAACACGGCCGCTGAGCGCAGTAAGAAGATCGCCAGTTTCGTTGAACTCTATCGGAGCATCGAACGCCGGAAACATCTCGGCGCGCAGGCCATCACGCGGCCGCTCATTCTCTGCAAGAGACCGGACGGGCGGTTCGTGATTGTGCATGGCAACCACCGCGCCTCGGTCGCGCTCAAGCTCGGGCTTGAGGTGCGCGCCAAAGAGGTTCCGCTGTCCACGCAGTTGAAGAAGATCGCCACGATCCCGGACGAGTTCTACGGCTCGAAGCGGATGAACCGCCCCTACCAAAGCATCTTCTACGAGGGCAAGGAACTCGTGGAAGGACGCCGGCGCGACATCAATGAACGGCTGCAAAAGCTGAACCCGGCAGATTTGCGGGGCAAGACGGTGCTCGACCTCGGATGCAACCTGGGCATGAGCTCCTATCTCGCGGCGGAACGCGGCGCGAAGCAGGTGGTGGCCGTCGAATACAGTCCTCACATCGCGTCAGCGGCCATCCGCCTCAATGCTTACTTTTGCCGGCCATGCCATTTCATCCAGCACGACCTGAGCGAGAACCTCGAGCTGAACGAACAGTTCGACACGGTCTTCTGCCTGTCGCTGATCAAGCATCTCAAATCTCCGGAGGCCATCACGGCGTTGATCAAGCGCGCCACGAAGAAGGTGCTGTACTTTGAATCGCACGCCCACACTTCGGCGGAGGACTATCCCTACCTGCTGAACAAGCAGAACTTTTCCAGGATCGAACTCGTTGACCACATGTCCGACGGCGTTCACTCGAAGAAACGCACCCGCGCGCTGTATCGATGCGAGGTCTAGCGCGGCGCACGACTGTGCTCTCACCCGAACCTTCCGGAAGTCCGCGATGAGCCCGCTCAAACTGTGTTGGTCCAGCAGCAAACGGAATTTTGGCGACTGGCTGTCACCGGTCATCTGTGAACATCTGTCCGGCCGCCGCGTCGTTCATGCGGAGCCGGAACGGTGCGATCTCATTGCCATTGGCAGCGTCCTCTCGCGGGTCAAGGAAGGATGGTTCCGCCGCAAGATTCACGTCTGGGGTTCCGGCTACATCGAGCCGCAGGCCGCCCGGAACTCGAAGCATTTCTATCACGCGGTCCGCGGACACAAGACGGCGGCGCTCCTGAAGAACATCCGCGTGAATGCGGTGGGCGATCCAGGATTGCTCTGCAGCCTCATCTTCCCTGAGTTCGCCCGCGTGAAGAAGGACTACGCGCTCGGCCTCGTCCCGCACTACAAGGACGCCAGCCATCCGGTCATCGCCCAGTTGGAAGCCACCTTCCCGCGCACCAAGGTCTTGAACGTGTTCAGCGACACGAAGGAATTTCTGCTCGACCTCGCGCGGTGCGAGTTCGTCATCTCGTCCAGCCTGCACGGGCTGATTGCCGCAGATTCCTTTGGGATACCGAATGCCTGGACGAAGCTTTCGGAAGTCATCCGTGGCGGTGACTTCAAGTTCCAGGATTACTACAGCGTCTTCGGAATCGAGAATCCCCGGCCGCTGGAGTTGAAGGGAGATTTGTCCTCCCAGGATCTTGAACGCATCGCCAGCGACTACCAGCGTCCGTGCATCGACTCCCTCAAGAAGGGCCTGATCGACAGCTTCCCGTTTCCACGCTCTTGAAGCCTCCCGCGATGACGCTCCTCCCGGCGACAATCATGGATGAACCGGCCCCCCGGCCAGGCCCAAGGCGGGACGACGCAGCACGAGAACGACGCGAGACGACTTCTGCCCAAGTAGGACAGGCTTCCAGCCTGTCTGGGAACGACTGTGGATTCCCCAACCGTTTGGTGCATGGAATCCAGTGGCTGAGCAAAGTGCTAACCTCCAGCCCATCGGCTTGCGGGACAGGCTGGAAGCGCTGTCCTACTGCATCGTTCCGGCTAAGGCGCCCATGAAACTTGGCTTCCTGCTCTTCGACTACTTTCCCTTCGGCGGATTGCAGCGTGACTGTCTGAAGGTGGCGAAGCTCTGCGCGGGCCGTGGTCATCAGGTGACGTTCTTCACGCGCACCTGGCAGGGCGAGAAGCCGGACGGCATTCAACTCGAGCTGTTCGGACGGCGCGGCTTCAGCAACGTCGCGCGCAATCGCGCCTGGCTCCAACAGTTGGCGTCCACTCTGCCCCGGCACGGCCTCGACGGAATCATCGGATTCAACAAGCTGCCCGGTCTCGATGTGTATTACGGCTCGGACCCCTGCTACGTCGCGAAGACGGAACGCCTGAAGCCGGCGTGGTATCGATGGCTGCCGCGCTTCCGGCATTTCACCGCGCTGGAACAGTCGGTGTTTGCGTCCGGCAAACCCACGCAGATTCTCCTGCTCACGCCTCACGAAATTCCGCTCTACCAGAAAGCCTACGGAACCGAGTCCGCGCGGTTTCATCTGCTGCCGCCGGGCATCACGCGCCGCGACTATTCTGAGGAACTCCGGATCGTCACGCGCGCGCGCCTTCGCTCGGAACAAGGCTGGGAGGCGGATGAACGGCTCCTGCTGCTGGTCGGGTCAGGATTTCGCGTCAAGGGATTGGACCGCGCGATTCATGCATTTGCGGCGTTGCCGACGGAGCTTCGCGCTAAAACGCGGCTCGTGGTCATCGGGCAGAATCGCAGCGGCGAGTTCGCCACTCTGGCCCGGCGGCACAGCATCGGTGAACGGGTTCACTTTCTCGGCGGCCGTCTCGACGTGCCGGACTGGATGCTGGCCGCCGATCTCTATTTCCATCCCGCCCGCAGCGAATCGGCAGGCATGGTTCTGCTGGAAGCGTTGACGGCGGGATTGCCGGTGCTGACCACGGATACGTGCGGCTACGCCTTTCACATCACGAAGGCCGGTGCAGGCATGGTGCTGTCGTCGCCGTTCAGCCAGGATGCGTGCAATCGCGCACTCGCGGAGATGCTCACCTCGGACCGGGCGTCAGCGTGGCGCGTGAACGGCCTGGCGTACGCGGCGACGGAGGATTTGTACAGCTGCCACGAGCGGGCGGCGGAGATCATCGAGGAAACCGTGCGGCGCAAGCTCGCGGCGAAGTGAGCCGGAGCGCGTCCTGAATAAGTAGCAGCCGACGTGAGGAGGCTCTGACCTCCTCCGAGATCAGAGCCTCCTCACGCCGGCTGCTACACTGCAAAAGCTCACGCCTTCGCCGTCACCACGGCGTAGTTCCTCTTGCCCTTCCGCAGCAGGACGTGTTTGCCGAAGAGCAAATCGCTGGTCGTGACGGCGCGCTGGAAATTCGCCTCGCGGATGTTGTTCACGGAGACGCCGCCGCCTTCGACATCTTTTCGCGCCTGACCTTTCGACTGGCTCAGGCCGGCGTGGACGAGAAGTTCGACCAGTGGAATGCCCGCGCCTTCGAGCTTGGTCGGTCCGATGTCCTTGGTCGGGACTTCCCCCGCAACATCGTTGAAGACCGCTTCACTGATGCCTTCCAGGCCGCCACCGAACAGAATCTCGCTGGCGCGCTGGGCGTCGAGCGTGGCTTGTTCGCCGTGGACAAGCGTGGTCAGTTCGCGGGCCAGTCGTTTCTGCGCGGCGCGCGCCCCGGGATTGGCCTGCACTTCAGCTTCGAGCGCGGCGATCTCGTCCTGCGTCACGAAGGTCAGCGTCTTCAGCAGCTTCACCACGTCGATGTCCTCGGTCTGGATGAAGAACTGATAGAAGCGATACGGACTGGTGCGCGCGGCATCGAGGAAGACCGCGCCGTCTGCCGACTTGCCGTACTTGGTGCCGTCCGCCTTCGTGAGCAGCGGGAAAGTCAGGCCCCAGACGGTCGCGCCGAGTTTCTTGCGCGTCAGCTCGGTGCCGACGGTGATGTTGCCCCATTGATCCGTCGCGCCGACCTGGAGTTCGCAGTCGTGCGTCTTGCGGAGATGAAAGAAATCGTAGCCCTGTAGCAGCATGTAGCTGAACTCGGTGAAGCTGATGCCGGACTCGCGGTCCTCCATGCGCGAGCGGACGGAATCCTTCGCGATCATCTGGTTCACGGTGATGTGCTTGCCGACGTCGCGCAGGAAATCGAGGAAGGACAACGGCGCCGTCCAGTCGGCGTTGTTGACGAGGAGTGCTGGATTGCCCGGCGCATCGAAGTCCAGGAAGCGCGTGAGCTGCTCTTTGATGGAAACGATGTTGTGCTCGAGCTGCTCCGGCGTCAGAAGATTGCGCTCGGAAGACTTGCCGCTCGGATCGCCCACCATGCCGGTGGCGCCGCCGGCGAGCACGATGGGTCGGTGGCCGAACATTTGGAACCTTCGCAGCGCGAAGAGCGGAACGAGATTCCCGACGTGGAGCGAATCCGCCGTCGGATCAAAGCCGCAGTAGAGCGTGATGGAACCTTTGGTCAGGCGTTCCGTCAGCGCCGCGCGGTCCGTGCAGTCGGCAAGGAGACCGCGCCATTCCAGCTCTTCGATGATGTTCATTGAAGGCGGGAGACTATCGTGGGCGGCGACCGTGGGCAAGACGGGGCGTGGGATGGCGTTCATCGAAAGTGAGCCAGATGATCATGGCCGAAAGCGAGGCAATCCCGGGCGACGCTGAACGCGCGTCAGCGTCTTGGACTGCGCCGGTGCTCCAGCGCTTTTCTTGGAGCGTCTGGATGTACGAGCGGTTCCAAAGGCGGCGCAGCAGCGCACGCACTCCAAGACGCTTCGCGCCATCTTGGCCACAGACCAGCACTCCATCCCACCAAAGAAAAAAGGGCGGGCTGTTTCCAGCCCGTCCCTGACATTCACGGAATTAAACGCGGGTCGCGTTATTCCTTCTCGCCACCACGCGCCTCGTCGGCGGCGTCGAAGGCGTGCTGCAGCGCCACGAGATCTTCGCCCGGCTTGAGCGAGTCGAGGATCGCCTGCTCGGCCTTGAGCTGCTCGTTGGAGTAGTTCGCGGCCTTGATCGACAGACCGATGCGGCGGTCCGCCTTGTCGATCTTGATGACGCGTGCGTTCACGGCGTCGCCTGCCTTGAGCACGCTCTTGATCTTGTCGACGCGTTCCTCGCTGACCTGCGAGATGTGGACGAGGCCGTCGATGTCATGCGCCAGGCCAACGAAGGCACCGAAGCTGGCGAGCTTGGTGACCTGTCCGGTGACGAGGTCGCCGACCTTGTAGAACTTGTCGATGTTGCTCCACGGATCTTCCGTGAGCTGCTTCATGCCGACCGCGATGCGCTGGTTGGCCTTGTCGATTTCGAGCACCTGCGCCTCGACCTCGTCGCCCTTCTTCAGGACTTCGGACGGATGGTTGATTTTGCGCGTCCAGGAGATGTCCGAGACGTGGATCATGCCGTCGAGACCTTCCTCGATCTCGACGAAGGCGCCATAGCTGGTGAGGTTGCGAATCTTGCCCTTGATCTTGGTGCCCGGCGGATACTTCTCCAGGGCGCGATCCCACGGATTGGTTTCGAGCTGGCGGATGCCGAGCGAGATTTTCTGCTCGTCGCGGTTGATGCTGAGCACGACGGCTTCGACTTCCTGATCCTGCTTGAGGACGTCGGAAGGCTTGGCAATGCGCTTGGTCCAGGAGAGCTCGGTGACATGCACGAGGCCTTCGACACCGGGTTCGAGTTCCACAAACGCGCCGTAAGGCACGAGGTTGACGACCTTGCCCTTGAGCTTCTGGCCGACGGTGTACTTGGCTTCGATGCTGTCCCAAGGATTGGCAAGCTTCTGCTTGAGGCCGAGGCTGACGCGTTCCTTTTCCTTGTTGATGTCGAGGACGACGACGTCGAGATCCTGGCCGACCTTGAGGATTTCGCTCGGGTGCCCGATGCGGCCCCAGGACATGTCGGTGATGTGGAGGAGACCGTCGAGGCCGTTGAGGTCGATGAACGCGCCGAAGTCGGTGATGTTCTTGACCGTGCCCTTGCGGATGTCGCCCGGCATCATCTCGGCGAGCAGCTTCTGGCGCTTCTCGGTGCGCTCCTGCTCGATCAGCTCGCGGCGGGAGAGGACGATGTTCTGACGCTCCTGGTTGATCTTAACGACCTTGAAATCGTAGTTGTTGCCGACGAAGCCCGTGAGGTTCTTCGGGGGCATGATGTCGATCTGGGAGGCGGGCAGGAAGGCCTCGACGCCGATGTTGACGATGAGTCCGCCCTTGACCACGGCCTTGACCTTGCCGTTGACGATGCCGCCCTCGTTGCAAATGGTGAGGATGCGATCCCAGTTCTGCTTGAACTCGGCCTTTTCCTTGGAGAGGACGACCATGCCGTCCTTGTCCTCGAGCTTCTCGATCAGCACGTCGATCACGTCGCCATTTTTCACGACCTTGATGTCGATGAATTCGTTGGCGGAGATGACGCCTTCACTCTTGTAACCAATGTCCACCATGACTTCTTTTTGGCGGACTTCGATGACGGTTCCCTTGACTATTTCGCCGGCAGCAAAGCGCATCGTGCTTTGCTTCATGGCTTCTTCCATCGTGAGCATAACTATTGGGTGTCTGTGACTGAGGGAGGCTAGGTCGGGGCGAAAGCGCCCGGCGAAGACTCCATTGCCTAACGGACCGAACGTTGCGGGGCAACGGAGGGTTAAAGGTTAGGTTACGGATTAACGGTTTTATTTCAGCCTTCACGAGCAATCCGCACACGCGGCGCTCAGGCGAAACGCAACAGTAGGCACAAAACCACCCGCCGCAAGCCGTATTTTGGGGACTTTTGCTGATGGAAAGCATCCGTACACGGCCACGGATCCCGGCTGTGTCGGAGACCAGACGCAGCAGCTTCGCCAAGTCGTCCCGCTGAAATGCTCCTGAAGCCTCGGTGTTTTTCAATCCGCTGCGGCTGGTGCTTAGCACACAGCCGCGATCCTTGTCCTCTGGTCTTCGTGTCGCAGCAAGACGCACTCTTACGGATGCGCGGCAGTCGTCGCGCGGTCAAATCCGAGCCGGCTTGTCATTGCTCAAATCGCCGGGCTTGAACCATCATCCGGCCAATATGGAACTCGATCTCGAAGGACAACATGCGGATCGCGCCTATCCAATTCTGGCCAGCCTCGTCACGCCGCGGCCCATCGCCCTGGTCACCACGCTCAGCCCGGATGGCAAACTGAACGCCGCGCCGTTCAGCTTCTTCAACGTGCTCGGGGCGGAGCCGCCGATTGTCGCGTTCGCGCCGGGAGATCGCGATGACGGGACGCCGAAGGACACGGCGTTGAACATCCGCCTGACGCGCGAGTTTGTGATCAATCTGGTGGATGAGGCCATCGCCGAGCCGATGAACCTCTGCGCCGCGTCGCTGCCTTACGGCGAGAACGAGCTGCTGCGCGCGGGATTGACGACGACGCCCTCGACCTCCGTGAAGCCGCCGCGCATCACTGAAGCGCCGGCCAGCCTCGAATGCGCCGAATGGGGAACGCTGCAGATCGGCGGCAACCGCGTGGTGATCGGGCTGGTGAAGCGCGTTCACGTCCGCGACGAACTGTTCGACGCGGAGAAGCTGCGGGTACGCGCGGACAAGCTGTTTCTCATCGGTCGCATGGCGGCACCGCATTGGTACTGCCGCACACGCGACCGGTTTGAGATGATCCGCCCGGCGTGAGCGGAGGGGCCTCGGACGCCGCCGTTAGGGAGCCTCGTCCAGTTGCAGCACGCCGCCGCGATTGGTGCCAAGGAAGAATCCGCCGCCCAGGTTCTCGCTTTGGAGAACGACGCCGGAATACTTCGTGGTCTTGCCCGTGGCCGGGTGACGGAAACCGCCGGAGAACGAGCCGGCCTTGGCGCTGACGGTCAGCGTGAGGTTGGAGATCGAGCCGGTGCTGCCGGTGAATTTGCCGAGCGTGGTGATGATCACGCTGTTGGTGAGCGGCGCGGTGAGATTGCCGTTCGCGATGGAGAGGAGGCCGTTGGTCCAGCTAAGGAAGGTGTTGGTGCCGGCCGGTGCAATGTAGCGGGAGCCGGCGACGTCGAGTTCAGCGGCGATGCCGTTTGTGAAGAGCGGAGCGGTGGCCGGCTTGATCCAGGTGAGCGCGCCGCCGATCACGGCCGGCGTGGTGGTGCTGAAGCTGAGCCAGCCGATGATTGCGCCGAGCTTCTTGTCCAAGGAAGCGTAGAGCGGCCAGTGGCCGTTCGTCCCGATGGCGCTGCTGGAGGACCAGGCCTGGCCGTCGGCGAGCGTTCCCTTGAGCTTTGCCTGGCCGACGCGATTCACGGTGAGCGTGGCCCAGCCGCTGCCGAGCTGAGGATCGTTCGAGGGCGGGAGCAGCAATGTATAAGCGCCTGTGGCCACGGCGGAGTTCGTGGGGGTGCCAATGGCGGTGAGGTGTCCGACCAGATCACTCGACCAGCCGCCAGCGGTGTAGGCAGTGGCGCGTCCGCGAATGGCGCTGGCATCCGTGCTGAGCTGGAGGTCGATGCCGAACTTGTTTCCGGAGGTGATGATGGACGTCTCGCCGTTGGCATTGAACTGGCCGGAGAAGGACGTTTTCTTGGCCGCGATCAGCACGTAGCCGCTGTACTTGAGGCCCTTGGTGATCTTGACCTGAAAGGCGCCCGCTTCCGACACGACAACGTCATTCGTGCGCAGGACCAGTCCGCTGAAGGTTCCCACGGAGTTGGTGAAGAGGTTCGGCACAGTGGCGACCGGCAGCGCCTTGCTGATGACCACTGTCTTGAACGCAGGCGCAGTCGTGGCCACGAAACCATCCGAGACGACCAGCCGCAAGGTGCGCGGGAGCGTGGAGGCGTTTGTGGTGAGGAAGGAGATCTCGCGCACCAGCGCCTGCACGGCGGAAGGCGTGGCGTTCGTCGTGAAGGTGAACGTGAGCGGCTTGTTCACGGGATGGCCGCGCACCAGGTCCGCGATGAGGAGGTCGCCCCAGTAAACGTTCGTGCCGGCCAGGCTGATCCCCTGTTCGCTGTTCGTCGCGGTATAGACGGAGAGCACGTCGCCCAGGGTGCCATTGGTAGGGATGGAAACGGCAAGCTGTCCGCCGCCGAGGTGCAGGCGGGCGCCGGCATCGAACAGGGCGGAGGCATCCAGCTTCACGGCCGGCTTCTTGGGCACGAACAGCGTGGCCGTGGTGAGGAAGCGCAGGCTGAAGGAACGATCCACGATGACCGTGAAGGCGGAGGATGCCGCGCTAACGTTGCCGGCGATGTCTGTGGTAATCGCGGTAAAGACGTTCGTGCCCTCGGGCAGTTCGATGCCGGTGGAGTCGAAGCTCCAGTTGCCCGAGACGTCGGCGTTCGTGCTGCCGATGACGCCGGTGCCGACACGGGTGAGCGTGACGATGCTGCTGGACTCAGCGGTGCCGGAAACCACGAGCGTGGCGTCCACGGTCACGAAGTCGCCGGGCGTTCCTGAGTCTTCCGAGATGCCAGTGATGGCGGGAGCAGCGGGAGCGACATAGTCGATGACGAAGGTTTCGCCAGCGGTGAAGCCGTCGATGATCGCCTGGCCCCCGAGGTCAGTGATCCCGGTGCCTGCGTCATTCAAGTCGAGCCGCAGCGTGCCATTGCCGGAAACGCTTGCGATGGTCACTTCAAAGCTCTGCGAGAGCGAGCCGACCGGGGTGAAGCCTAGGATCGCGCCTGCGGCCGTTCCAGTTGTCACGAGGGTGAAGTCCGAGGCGTCGGCGTTGTTCACCGGCTCAGAGAAGGCCACGAGGAAGGTGACGTTCGTCGCGGAGGTCGGGCTGGAGCCGACCCGTGTGATGGCATTCACCGTGGGGAGAATGTTGTCCAGAATCTCCACGTCGATGGTTGCAACCGGACTGACATTGCCGGCGGCATCTTCCACATAGGCAACGAAGATGTTTGTGCCCACGGTCACCAGCGTGTCCCGAGAATCGAAGCTCCAGTTGCCCGACCCGTCCACGTTGGTGCGGCCCAGCGTCCCAACTCCAATCCAGCTGATCCAGACCACCGAGTTGGCCTCCGCCGTGCCGTGGAAGATGAGCGTTCGATCCGCTGTGATGAGATCGCCGGGAGTGCCGGTGTCATCGGAGATGCCCGTGAACACGGGAACGGCGGGGGCCGTATTATCGGCAAGGAGTTGAATCGTGTCCGAATCGACGAGATGACCGCCGATGCCCGAGTTGCCCAGATCGCTGGTGAAAACAATGATGCTGGCGGCTCCGTCGAACTCGTCCGGCGCCGTGTAGGTCGCGCCGTTAAGCGCGGCATTGATGTCCGAGACGCTCCCGGTGAATCCCACGATCTCATCGTTCGTGCCGGTTCCGACGAGGAAGTTCAGCCCTGTGATGCTGGCGAGCGAGACGGTGCCGGTGGACGAGGTCAGCGATACCTGGATGGAGTTCGTCTGCGCGTCGAGGTCTGCCACAGAAATGGCATTGCCATTTGTGATGGAGAAAACAATCGACCCGTTCCCAGACCCGTTGGTGCCGATGGTCAGGGTGTTGGTCGGAATGGTGTTCACCGGCGCATCGTTGAAGGCGACGACGCGCATGAAGTTCGTGGCGCCGGCGCCGGTGTCCGAGCCGTCGTTCACGGCGAACCGGATGGAACGCGTCGTGACCGTCGGAGTGTCCGACACGTTGTCATATTCGACCGAACGCAACGCAGCGGTCCATTGCGCCAGCGTGGCGGTGGCTCCGGCAGAAGTCAGCGTGAGAACGCCGGTGTTCGTGCTGAAGCTCGCGCTGATGTTGCCCATGGTGGAAGGGGAATTCGTGAAGCGCAGCAAATCTTCCGCAATGACATGGTTGCGGATGATGGTGACGGTTGCGGCGGCCAGCGTGGTGCTTTCCTCGTCATCCACCGTCAGCGTGTTGTCCACGACGATGGGGAGGGAAGGCTCGTTGATTCCTTCGTTGAAAACGTTCGTGGCATACGCGGCGGTGACCGTGGGTGGATTGTTGTTCACCTCCACCGTGACCGACACCGTGGCCACTCCGTAGCCGCCATCGCCGTCATAGACGCGGATGGTGATGCCCCGCGCCCCGGTGATGGGAACTTCCGTGCTGATGTTCTGGTAGGTCAGCGCACGAACAATCCCGCGTGCCGCCGGCTTGCTGGCGTTGCCGTTCAGCGCGATGAGCAGATTGTCGTAGCTGCTGCCGCCGGACAACGTGCCGACAACGATGCCTTCATAAGTGACATTCGTGCCGCTCACCCCGACCTGGCCGGTTCCGGTTCCTTGATTGGTGATGCTCAACACGTCCTGCGGCGGAATGCGGCCTGACGTGATTCCAACCACAATGGCTCCGCCATGGAAATCTGCGGAGTCCGTGTCCGTGATGGTCGCGGGAGTCGCCGCGTCCAGCCGGACCGGAGGATTGCCTTCCATGTAATAAACGCCGTCGCCCGAAAGACTGCCGATGACGGGATTTGCGCTGGTGGACACGGCGGGGGAGACATTGATGTCATCAATGAAGAACACGATGTCGGCCACCCCGTCTTCGCGGGCGATGCGGAACTCCTCGATGTTCTGGAAGTTGGTGTTGACGATGGTCACGGTCGTGTCCACGAAGCTTGCAGAATAGACGCTCTGCGTCGCACCCGGCACCGGCAAGCCGGCCACATAGCCCGTGATGAGATACGTGGTGTCTGCGCCGTCGATGTGGAAGGAGACGAGCGAGAAGGGGTCTTCCAGGCGGGACCGGATTTGCGCCACGACGGCGGTGCCCAACGTGCCTTCCATCAGCAGGGCGTTGTCCGAACCGGTCGCCAGGGCAGTGACGTTGGTATAAGAGTCATCAATGATGTCCACGAAGTCGCCTCCCCCGTTGTCATCGTCGCCGCTGATTTCCAGCAGGCGGAACTGCCAGTCCCCGATGAGGCGTGAGGAAATGCCCTGCCCTGACGCGCTGTTAAAGTTCAGATCCGCCGGCGTGGCGGCCGTCAGGCGTCCTGCACACAGGGCAATGGCAGACCAGACAACGATGGTGAGTATCCTGTTGGCGAGATGATGAATGTTCATTCTATTTACTACGGTTGATATGGCGGCGAGGTTAAGGAGAAAAATTAAGGAAATGCCATCCCCTGAAAATCGGGGCGTTCGCACACATGTCTATTATCCAATCTATTTGTCTTAGCGCAGACGGTGACACTGCTCACCTTGTTTGGCAACCGGGTTGCCTCCCCCGGCGAGATGCCACACGAACAGAAACAACACAAGTCATTCGAGCACGATCACGCGAATGAGGGCGTGGCTGCGCTCCGCAACTACCATGTCCAGGCGCACCCGCTCGAATTTCTTCAAACTACAATCCAACACCCGATGGCGGCGACTTATTTCCGTTCCGTGTAGTACACCGTGCGATCCGGTCCCTTGATCCCCGCTGTCCCAAGAGCGCCCTGGGCCTTCGCGATCAGATCGCTGCTCAATGCCGCAAAGTCTGCCGTCTTGCACCAGGCGTGCAGTTCAACGGCGGTTCCGTTGTCAATGAACTTGGCGTTTGCCCCCGTCGGAGCGGGCTCTTTCAGCACGCGCGCATCTGACTTCACGAGATCGATCAGCGCGGCATGGGCCTTCGCGAGATCCTGCCCGGCGCCCACGCCCAGCTGCAGATCCCCCCCGGCGCGTCTGGTTCGCCGTATAGTTCGTCACCGTCCCGCTCATCAGGGCGGAGTTCGGCACGATGATGCGCTGGTTGTCCGCCGTATTCAGCGTGGTGGAAAATACCTGCACCTCTTCCATCTTTCCCTCGATGCCCGCGCCATTGATCATGTCGCCCGCCTTGAACGGACGGAAGACAATGATGAGAAAGCCGGCGGCGAAGTTCGACAGCCCGCCGCTTCCGATCCCACCCCTCGAATCAGCCCCTTGTTCCAATCCTCTTGGAAAAAATCCATGAGTCCACTTTCAAGACACCTCTTCAAAACCGTGGACAGCCCTTTCGCTCCGTTTCTTGGGAATTCCCAAGGAAATCATCTTGGCACTTCGGTAGCTAAATCGCGTTGCGTCGGGGGTTCGGAACATTCCGGGCCGCCGAAACAATTCTCCGAATGCCATGAAAAAAGCCAGCCGCCAACGCGTCGTCGCCATCGCAGGATGCCTCTGCGCGGCTTTGATCCTCTTCACGCAATGGCGTTCGCCGCTGGTCCCGCCTCCAGCGCCCACGGTGGTTCACGCGCGACCAGACGTTCGTCACGACACCAATGCTCCGATCCAGCGGGCCGCTGCTCCGAACACCGTCACACCAACGGCGATTCCTGGAGCTGTCCGTGAAGCTCAAGCGGCTGCGAAACCAACAGTCAAAGCGACCGTGTTGCCTCAACAGGATCTCGCTTGGAACCAGCCAGCGCCGGAACCTGAGTTCGCACAGTTTCAGGATTGGGTCAGCCGTTATCAGTCCGCCGATCCGGCCATGAAGCGCGCGCTTGAAGCGGAGGGCGTCCAAATCGCCACGGCACGTCGCGAGGCATTGCGCGGTTTGATTGTAAACGATCCCGCGCGCGCCCTGGCGCTGGCGGCTCCAACTGGCGTTCAGCGCGCCATGCCCGAATCCATCAAGCCGTTGCTGGAGGAACGGGTGAGCGGCCGTGGGTCGTTGGATGTGTTCGGCGCACTGCCTGAAGCGGGCAAGGAACACCTGGTGACTCCCACGTTTCGCAAGGCTGGCCTTGATGGCCGCACGTATGATGCGTTCGTCTATGGCCGTCGTCTGGGCGAACCCACCCGTTTGAACGTCGCCCTCAACGGCGTCGTCGTGGATAATCTTTTCGCAGTGAATGAAAGTCCGCTCCGCCTGCTGGACCCCGAGGAAGCGGCCAGCCGTCTCCCATCACCCGAGGAAGCCGTGTGCGCAGTCTCGGGAAATGCGGCGGCCATTACCCAGACTCCGGTCGCGGCGGATGTCGGTGGAGAGACCTACGTCCTGTGCGGCCCGTCGCACGCGCTCAAGCTGAACCACAGCCTCGTGGAGGCCGAAATCGCGGCGGACAGCGGCGACAGCGGAGGTGAAGGTGGAAACGGCCCGTTGATTGCCGCCAGCGTCCGCACGGAGGGAACCAAAAGACTGATCCTGATCCGCGTGGATTTCTCAGACCTCGCGGGCGCGCCGTTCACGGACGGCACGGGCACCTCGCTCATCAGCGGGTTGAACGGTTTTTACATGGAATCCAGCTACGGCCGCAGCGGCTTCTTCCTGAGCGGCGATGGATCGACGGTCACCACGACGTTGCGCATGCCGCAAACGGCGGCCCATTACGGTGGCACCGACGCCTTCCTCCAATTGCGCGCCGACGCCCGCAGCGCTGCGACCACCGCAGGCTATACGCTGGGCAACTACGACTACGATTTGATCTGCTTCGGCGCGGTTCCGGGCTGGGGCTGGGCCGGGCTGGGCTACGTGGGCGCATCCGGGGTCTGGCTGCGGAATTACTTCACCGTCGGAGTGGCGGGACATGAGCTCGGTCACAACTACGGCTTGAACCATGCTAATTATTGGGACACCGGCGGGCAGAGCGTCATCGGCGCGGGCAGCAGCACCGAGTATGGCGACAACCAGGACACGATGGGCGCGGCCAACGGCGGCTCGTATCATTTCAACGTCCGCTACAAGAACTTCATGGGCTGGATTCGCACGGGCGAATTCACGAACGTGACGGCGAGCGGCGTCCACCGCATCTACGCCCAAGACGACACCACGGCCACCGGCCTGCGTGCGCTGAAGATCCCGCGCGGTTCATCCACGAATTACTGGGTTGAGTTCCGCCAGAAGTTCACCAGCAACAAATGGCTGATGAGCGGCGCGGGCATTCGCTGGGCGGGCAACAGCAGTGAACGCAGCCACCTGCTCGACACCACTCCCGGCTCGCCCGATGGCAAGAACGACGCCGCTCTCGTCCTCGGACGCACCTTCTCGGATGTCGCCGCCGGCATTCACATCACCACGCTGCGCAAAGGCGGAACCATTCCGGAATCGCTCGACGTGGCGGTGAACATTGGAACCTTCCCCGGCAACTCGGCTCCCACGCTCTCAGTGGCCGCCGCCGGGACAAACACGCCGTCCGGCACACCGATGACCTTCACGGCGACTGCCTCCGATGCCGACGACGACACCCTCGCCTACTACTGGGATTTCGGTGACGGCACCTTCGGCACGAACGGCGCCGCCGCCAGCAAAACCTGGACGTGGACCGGCGAGTACGTGGTGCGCTGCGTGGTCAGCGACATGAAGGGCGGCGAGGCCAGCGACTCTGTGATCGTCCGGGTGGACAACCCCGGCACCTATCACATCAGCGGCACCATCACCGCCAACGGCGGGCCTCTGAACAACGTTCGCGTCTCCGTCTCTTCGATGAAGGTCACCTACACCGACAGCGACGGCACCTACACGCTGGCCGGTTTGAATCCCGGTTCCTACACCGTGAGCGCCGCGCTCGATCTGTATGAGTTTTCCCCGGTTGGTTTCTCGAATCCAGTCACCGTCGGACCAAATAGATCCGGCATCAATTTTCAGGGTGAAGGCGGTTCGCGCGGCACCGTCAGCCTGACCAGCCCGGCAAGCCTCCTCACTTACACTGCGCCGGCCAACGTCTCGCTCGCGGCCACCGCCACCGCCAGTTCTGGAGAGATTGTCTCGAAGGTCGAATTTTATCAGGGCACGACCAAGCTGGGCGAAGATTTCACGTCCCCGTATTCCTACACGTGGAGCAGCGCTTCTCCGGGCGCGTATGCGCTGACCGCCCGCTCGACCGACACGGCCGGCCTTTCCGTCACGTCCTCGCCCGTGAACATCACCATCATTCCGCAATCACCCGCCATCACCAGCCAGCCGCAAAGCCAGGGCGTCGCCGCCGGTGCCAACGTCACGTTCACGGCCGGCGTGTCCGGCTCCGCGCCCTTCGCCTATCGCTGGCGGTTGAACGGGACGAGCCTCGTCGGCGCAGTCAGCTCGTCGCTCAGCTTGAACAACGTGCAGCCTTCGCAGGCCGGCACTTACTCCGTCGTCATCACGAACGCGGCGGGCACCGTCACCAGCTCCGGCGCGAACCTGACCGTGACGTGCAGCTACACGCTTTCCACGAACAGCCATGCGCTCAGTTCGGTGGGCGGCGACGGCAGCGTGAACGTCACCACGGCGGGCGGCTGTTCGTGGACGGTTGATGCTGTTCCGGCGTGGGTCACGATCACTTCTGGAAATGGCGGCAGCGGAAACGGCACCGTCAGCTACACCGTCCTGGCGAACACGAACGGCAGCACCCGCAGCGCGGCGTTGGAAATCGCCGGGCGCAACTACGTCATCAGCCAGGGCGCGCCCGATCTTACCCGCCCGACCGTCGCCTTCGCAGCGCCGCCGGCCAATGCCACCATCACCAATCTGCTCGTCACCATGACCGGTTCGGCAAATGACAACGATGCCGTGGCGCGCGTGGACTTCGCCGTCGGCTCCGGAAGTTTCTCCACCGCGACCGGAACGGAGTCCTGGAGCGCCGCCGTCACGCTTTCACCGGGCACCAACTTCATCAGCGTTCGCAGCGTGGACCTCTCCGGCAACATTTCCCTCACGAACACACGCGCGCTGTTCTGCACCGTTCCCAGCTCGCTCCAGCTCGCCGTCAATGGCCAGGGCTCCGTCAGCGGCGCCACCAACGGCCAAAAGTTCCCCATCGGAAAAGTCTTCAAGATCACCGCCGTCCCGGTTGCCGGCTACGTCTTTTCCAACTGGACCGGCAACGTCTCCGGCGCATCGCCCACGCTGACGTTCCTGATGCAGTCGAACCTCCAGGTCGTCGCCAACTTCGTCTCCAATCCTTTCTCCAGCCGCAAGGGCGCGTTCAACGGCCTGTTCTACGAAAACGATCAGGTGCGCCTCGGCCAGTCGGGAGCATTCACCTTCACGCTGAATGACAGGGGCGCTTACACGGCCGCGCTCCAGATCGGAACCAAGAAGACCAAGGCCAGCGGCAAGCTGAGCCTTGATGGACGCGCAACCAACATCGTGAATCGTCCAGGAACCAACGCGCTCACCATCACTTGGTCCGTGGCGCTCGATGGTTCCGATCAAGTCACCGGCACCGTCAGCGATGGTGACTGGACCGCCGGCCTGCTCGGTGACCGCGCGGTCTTCAGCAAGACAAACGCTGCGCCGCAGGCTGGCAAATACACGCTCGTCCTGCTCGGTTCGCCAGGCGGAAATCTCGCGCCCGAAGGCGACAGCTACGGCACCGCGACCGTCGATGCGTCCGGCATTGTGAAAGTGAAAGGCTATCTCGCGGACAAAACCACGCTCACCGGCAAAGTCCCGATCTCGAAGAACGGTCAGTGGCCTTTCTACTCCCCGCTTTACGGCGGCAAGGGCGCGTTCCTCGGCTGGGCGACATTTACCAATCAGACCTCCAGTGACTTCGAGGGTTTGGTGAGCTGGATCAAGCCGGCCATCGCGACGGCGATGTATCATCCCGATGGTTTCAACAGCGAGGCCGCGCTCCTCGGCTCGCGCTACACCGCGCCCGTCAGGAACACGAACCGCATTCTTGGCCTGACCAACGCCGTCGTGCTCCTCGCCGGCGGCAATCTCGCGGCCGCTTCCACGAACGACGTCGTGCTCGGCTTCGGCGGAAAAGTCACCAACGCCAGCCCGACCCGTCTCACGATGAGCTTTAATCTCTCCTCTGGATTGTTCAGCGGCACCTTCACTCCCGAAGGAGCTTCCAAGGCCGTTCCGTTCAAAGGCGTCGCCCTGCAAAGCGCGAACTACGCCGCCGGACATTTCCTCGGCACGAACGAAAGCGGACGCGTGGCCCTCGAAGCCGTGCCCATCAGTCCGTCCGCGCGTTACTTGCTCCTGACGCAATGATCTCGCCGCTCATCATCCTCACCCCGATCACGTTGCTCGCGGGCTTGCTTGGGCGGCGCGATAAACGCGCAAAGCCCCGAAGTCATGCTTCGCGCCGAGCATCTGGTGAACGCCGGTCAGATTGCCAAAGCCGCACTTCGCAAAGGCCGCGCTGATCGTCGTCAGGTCCGCCGCGCTGAAAAACTGCGCGAGGTCGAGGTTCTCTCCCGTCTCGATGGCCGTGGCCAGATGGCTGTAGATCGTGCTTGTCACCAGATTTCGCCGGGCCGCGATGGCCTCCACGGAAAGCCCGCCCTTGAACATCTTCAACGTCTCGCGCGCCGTATCGCCCAGCCGCGGCTTCGCGGCCGCAGCCGGAGCGGTGAACGATTCGGCGGCGAAGATCTGCCGGGGATACGTCTCCAGATAACGCGCCACTTCGCCCATGAATGAGTGGCCGAACTCCGCCAGCTTCCGTTCGCCCACGCCGCTGATCCGCACGAACTCGCCTTCGCTCACCGGATAGATCCGCGCCATCTGCCGCAGCGCCACGTCGGAGAAAATGATGTAAGGCGGCACGCTGCGTTCATCTGCCAGCCGCTTGCGCAGCACGCGCAGCTTCTCGAACAGCGCCTCGTCGCAGGTGATCTCGCCCGCGTGCGACACCTTCGCCGGCGCGACCTGCATCGGCTTCGTGAGCGTGATTGGTTTGCGCTCCTTCAGCCACGCGCGGCCTTCCGCCGTGGTTTCCAGCACGTTGAACCGCGCGGCGTCCTGCTTCACGAAACCCAGCCGCACCAGCTCGCGCCCAATCGCGCCCCATTCCTGGCGTCCGTGTTCCTTGCCGATGCCGTAGGTCGAAATCTGCGTGTGCCCCCAACTGCGCACCTTCTCCGTGTCCGCGCCCGTCAGCACCTCGACAACGTGATTCAATCCCACCGCGAACCCGCCGCGCTCGCGGATGCGATAGATGCACGAGAGAAATTTCTGCGCCGCCACCGTGCCGTCGTAGGTCTCGCGCGGGTAAAGACAGTTGTCGCACGCGCCGCAGTTCTCATGCGGGAAGATCTCGCCGAAGTATTCGAGCAACGACGCCCGCCGGCACTCCGCGCTCTCCGAGTAATGCACCATCCGCTGGAGCTGTTCGCGCGCGATCTGCTTCTCCGCCTCGGGCTTCTCGTCGAGGAACATGTTCAGCTTCACCACGTCGCCCGCGCTGAAGAGCAGCAGGCATTCGCTCGGCAAACCATCGCGGCCGGCGCGGCCGGTTTCCTGATAGTAACCCTCGACGTTCTTCGGCAGATCATAGTGGATGACGAACCGCACGTTCGGCTTGTTGATGCCCATGCCAAAGGCAATCGTCGCGCAAATCACCTTCACCTCGTCGCGCAGAAACTGCTCCTGGTTCAGCCCGCGATCGTTGGGCTGCATGCCCGCGTGATACGGCGCGGCCTTCACGCCGTCCTCGTTCAGCCGTTCCGCCACGCTCTCCGCGCTCTTGCGGCTCTGGCAATAGATGATGCCGCTCTCGTTCCGCCGCGAACGCACATATTCCAGCGTCTGGTCGTAAGGCCCGGCCTTCGGCAGCACGCGGTAGTTCAAGTTCGGCCGATTGAAGCTCGCCACGTAAATCGCGGGCTCATTCAGATGAAGCTGCTCAACGATGTCCACGCGCACGCGCTCCGTCGCCGTGGCGGTCAGCGCCATCATCGGCACATTCGGAAACAGGCCGCGAAGCTGCGCGAGCTGACGATACTCCGGGCGGAAATCGTGTCCCCATTCGCTCACGCAATGCGCCTCGTCCACCGCGATGAGGTTCACGCTCCAGCGCTGCAAGTCCGAGAGAAAGCCCGAGAGCACCAGCCGCTCCGGCGCGACGTAGAGCATCTTGAACTCGCCGTTGTGCAGCCCGCGCAAACGGGCGCGCGATTCGTCCGGGGTCAGAGAGGAGTTTAGGCAAGTCGCCGCGACACCGGCGGCCTTCATCGAATCGACCTGATCCTTCATCAGCGCGATGAGCGGCGAGATCACAACCGTCAATCCGGCCCGTGCCAGCGCTGGCAATTGGAAGCAGAGCGACTTGCCGCCGCCCGTCGGCAGCAGCGCGAAAACATCCTTGCCCGCCAGCGCGTCCCGGATGATTTCCTCCTGCAACGGACGAAACGTCTCGAAGCCGAAGTATTGCTTCAGCAACGGCAGCAGCGGTGTGTCATCCGGTTTCATTCGAGAAGGGAATGGTATAGAAAGTTGCCTGAACTGCCGCAACCAGATTCACCTTGCGGCGGCGAGCTTCTCGATATGCTGCGCCGCAGTCTCCAGCGCCTCGTTCTCAGCGAAGCGCGCCGAAATCTCGCGACATCGGTCAAGCGCTTCCGGCGTCAACAGCTTCGACAAGGCATCGGCAATCTGCTGCGGCGGGCAGTGTCTGGAACCGAGCGAATCGCCGACTCCCAGCCGCTTGACCCGCGCTCCATTGTCCATCTGGTCGAAGCATATCGGCTGAATCAACTGCGGCGTGCCGGCCGCCATCGCCTGCGCCACCGTGCCGATGCCGCCGTGATGCACCACCGCCGCGCAGCGCGGAAAGAGCTGGTCGAACGGAGCGAACCCGCAGTGCAGGGCGGACGACGGCAGCGGGTCCGGCAACTGATCGCCATGTTTCGTCAGGAAGATGGCGCGGACCCCGCACTTCTCGCTGGCCTCCACGGCGGCACGAAACATCGCGGCGGAATGCCTCATGCCTGTGCCGAAGGTGAAGGCGACCGGCGGTGGGCCAGAGAGGCAGAAGTTCAGGACGTCATCCGCCAGACAACGGTTCTGTCCACCATCGAACATGGGGAATCCCGTGAGCTGCATCTGGGGCGGCCAGTCGGATTGCGGCGGCCCATACCAGTCAGGAAACATCCCAAGGGCAAGCTGGGGCGACAGCCAGTTTTGGAAGATGCGCCGCATCGGCTGGAGTCCGAGCGAAGCCCGGAGAGCGTTGAGGTCGCGCCCGACGAGAACATCTCCGACCACGTCCAGCGCGCGCCAGAAAAGCTTCCAGACCAGACGCGGCGCGCGGCGCAGAAACGCGAAGCCCGGCATGATGGGCGGAGCGAGGACGCTGGGAATGATCCCGGGTTGCAGAACGAGGCTGGCCCAGGGGCGGCCAAGTTTTTCGTGAACGAGGGAAACGGCAAACACACCGGGATTCGCCACCAGCACGGAGTCCTCCTGAGCGAGGCCCGACAGCAGTTCATACTGTCGGCGGAGAAAGCGCATGCCCCAGCGCGCGGAGAGCGGCGCGGTTTTCAGGGGATGCCAGAAGTCAGGATGATCAAACAGCTCCTGATTCTCCTGAGTGGAAACCAGCGCCCGAAAAGCAAAGCCCTGCGTGACCGCCAGCGGTTCGTAATGCGCGCTGGCCACGAGCGTGATGTTGTGTCCGTGCGCACGCAGTTTCGCGCCCAGGCCGACGTAGGGAAAGATGTCCCCGTCCGTGCCTATCGAGACGAGAATGGCGTGCATGGCGGTTCAGTAGCGTTGCCGAAACTAATTTCAAAACGATTTGGACCAAGCCGGCCGCTGGGTCTCACGGAGGAGTGTCGTACAGGTTTCCTCCTGCGACGGTAATGTCAGACGTAACAATGCCTTGCTCATCCCTCCGAGGGCCGCAACCGCACCTCCAAATCTTTTGGGGCAACAAAGATGAGGGCGCGGCCTGCTTTTCTTTGTTCGAGAAGTTTCAGCCCAGCTAGGTTCAACAAGTCGGTTCGGGCAGTTTGATAAACTACTGCGTGCCGCGCCCCATGTCCGGCGATGTTGTAAACAAAGCCGGGGTGCCGCAATGCGTGCGAAATGAGCGCCTGCTGACGATGATTCAGTTCCGGGTGCTTCTGCAAAGCATCAAGGCATCCCCGGGTTTCCATTGATTTACGGGCCACGTAGTCATGAAGCTCCTTCAACGCGCGCCGGATGGTTTCGGCCTGGTGGATGAGGAAGTAAGTCAGATCATTCTCGTCCGTTTCGGTATGCAAGAATGCTGTGCCGTATTGCACCGGGCCTTTACGCAGGAACTGGGAGATCGAGATGAACTCGAACAGCCAGTAACCGGAATGAAGCATCTGCCAATAGAACAATGCGCGGGCGGTTCGCCCGTTCCCGTCCACGAATGGGTGGTCGTAAGCCAGCCAGAAGTGGAGGATGATGCCGCGAATGACGGGATGAACAAAAAAATCCGGAGTTTTCCCGTTGGCGAAGGCACACATGACCTCCAGGCGTTCAGTCAACTCTCTGGCTGGCGGCGGCGTATGAAACACTGTGCCCTCCATGTCAGAAACATTGATGTCTTCATTCTCCCGCCGGAAGCGTCCTGCCCCGTCTGGAATATCCAGGGCGTCCTCCGAAATTTCACGATGGACTTGAAACACCATGTCTGGCGTGAGCGGCTTGTTCTTCAGTTCCAGAACATGACGCATCGTAACGTAGTTGTTGACGATCATTCGTTCGCTGCGATCACGTGGCTTTCGGCCTTCAGCCAGCATTTTTTTTGCGACCTCGCGTGTAGTTGCCGCACCTTCCAGTTGACTGGAGGTGATGGCTTCTTCCATCAGAGATCGAACCACATAACGATCTCGCAATTCTGCATTCGTCACCTGCTCGGGTATTTCGATAACCGTTCCTCCGCCCCGGTCAATCTGGTGCAGGAGGTCGGCAACCAGGTCTGGCACGTTAAAATAAAATCTTTGGCCGGAAGCATCTTTGAGTGGAATCGAGCGGGAGCCTGTTTGTCGCCGGCATTTCAATCCCAACCACCACTCCTCATGTGTCATGCTGTCTGGCGGTTTCCGATGCCGCAGCTCATCCCAATGCAGGTACCGTTCATCTTCAGTTGGTCTGGAAACAGACTGAAGGATCTCAAACAGTCTTTCCGGTTTCTTCAGGCCGGACATCAATTGGCTGAACAATGGGGTGTTTGTGGCTTCCGCATGACGAAGTGCTAACAAACTACTAATTGGTTTTCAATTAGTAGTTTATTGACAGCTTACGGGCAAACCCTTCTGAGACGCTATCCGTTGGGGCTACCATTAAGATTTTCCACAATATGCAGAGCACTTCGTCCGCATAACACATATTGGCCTGCGATATGGGCCGAATGACTTCAATCCTTAAGCCTCGCCCGTGCCTCACAGCTTCCTCAGCTTCTGATCCAGCCCGAGGACGTGGATCACGGGATCGACAAAGCCGAGCTCGACGTGGAGGAACTGGATGTTCGCAGTGTTGAGTTCGGCGAGCGTGGAGGCAGGGAGGCCCGGTTCCAGGCGCGGCTCGAAGATGAATTCCTCGGTGAAGTTGTGGTGGCCGGGCCGGTAGGTTTGCGAGTAGTAGCCGGTCAGCTCGATGGGCTGCGTGGTCAGGCCCGTGATGCGCGTCTCGACGAAACGCACGAGCGGCGCGGTGTAACCGGCGGCGGCGGGCGGCTCGTTCGGCCAGTAGAATTTAATCTCGATGTCCACCACGCCCGGCTTGCGGACGGTGCGTTGCTTGAGGATGTCGTTCGGGCCGAGCGCACGACGCGGTTCGAGGAACGCGATCTCGTTCGTCGTGGTGATGAACTCGCCGAGATACGAAACGGTCGGCATGGGCGTCGCGTAGTCCACGCTCACGTAAGTCTCCAAATCGTTTTGCGTGAAGATGGGCGGCTGCGCGCCGGTGACATTGGTGATGATGGAGGTGTTCAAGCTCCACGCGCGTCGGTTCGGCCCGGTGCCGGTAGTCCAGGAGTTGATGGAACCAGACGGTGCATTCGAGGCGTTCGGCCAAGAACTGAGCGCGCCGCCGAGCGTTTGCACGACTCCGTTCTCGACGTAGTTCAACGTGCCTTGCGTGAAGATGCCGCGCGCGAGATTGGTCGGTGCCAGGCGCACGTTCGCGGCGTGGAGCGCCCAGATGGATTTCAGCCGGTGATTGCCGAAGACATCGCCGGACTCGCGCTGCGCCACGACCCACTCGACCGGTTCGTCGATGAGGAAGGGCACATTACGGTTCGTCGTGGCGGGATTCGGAATCTCGCGCACCTGCTTCACGACGAGGCCGAGGTTCACGTCCTTCTTGTATTCAAAGTCGAGATAGAAGCGGCTCTTCGCGGGGTAGAGCAGGTGAAAGCCGTCGGCAACTTTCTTGAAGAGCTCGCCGAAGCCGCGATAGTCCGCCTCCCAGTTCATCACGAATGCGCCGAGTGGCACGCGCGAAGAATGTTGCCGCAGATCCATGCCGATGATGCTGCCGGAGCGAAAGTAGTCCACCACTTCGGGAGCCGCCGAGCCATCCGGGTTCGTCACGGATTCCGCGCCAAGCTGCGTCACGATCTGGCCGGTGATGAACGGCGTGCCGGCATAACGGAAATCGAGCGTCGCCACGCCATTCGCGAGCTCCTCTTCGTCGGGAAACGAATGATGCACGAGCACGCCCATCCCGACCTTGGTTTCATCCACGCCGTGACGCAGGCGTTCGAGGAAGGCGTTGTCATTGTAGAAGCTCGCATACACGCGCTGGATCGCGCGGAAGACGCCGCGCTCATTATTCTCCGTGGGATCGCACGCGCTCGGACCGGTGGTGTCGCCATCGAGATCGTCGAGCAGGCAGCCGCTGTAGCTGTCGTAGAGTCCCGCACCGGTGAAGTTCTCCGAGTCCTCCACGTTGGTCGAACTGCGGAAGCGAATCTTCCGCTGCGGATTGAAGACGGTGAGCGCGTTCGTGATCGCCTGCTGCTGCGCCGCCGTGAAGCGCGCGGTACCGGTGAGGAGACTGCGAATCCCCGCGAGCGTCACCTTCAGCGCGGTGATGTCTGGCGGAAAATTCGTGTAAGGCGCGAGCCGCGTGGCGATCTCCGCGCGCAACGTCGGGCCGCTGGGCAATGTCTGATTGAGGAACGCGTCCCACAGATCGAACGACAACCCTATGGCCGGGCTGGGTGAATTCGTCGGCACCGTGCGCCGCAGCAGGCCGAAGTTCGCCGCCTTGCCGCCGAAGTAGCGGATGTCCGTGGGCGTGAGCGCGGCGGTGGATGCGCTGATCGCGCCGAAGGTTTGCTTTGGCGCGAAGTCGATGGGCTCGGCCCGCTTGAGCGCGAGCAGTTCCGCTTCGAGCGCAGGAGTCAGCGAGCCTTCCACATCGATTACTTTCACCAGACCGCCGTCGAAGCTCACCGTGGCGCGCACGATGACCTTGTGCCCGGCCAGCGCCTGCACGCGCGCCTGTTCGGCGGCGTCCGGCAGATGCACGAACGGGATGCCGAACGACTGCGCGAGGATCGCGGTGTGCGAGTTCGGCGTGGACGGCGTGAGCGAGAGGATGCCAGCCACCAGCGGCGTCTCGGCCGGAACGCCGTCCATCAGCAGGATGTCTTCGGGCCGCAGCCGGCCGTCGGCGAACGCCGCGTCAATCTCCGAGGCCGGGAAGAACTTCAGCCGCCCGAACGCCCAGCCCGGCGCATAAACGTGGTTGCCCGCCACCCATCGTTCGACGGACGCCACAGTGATCCCACGCTCCGCGAACGCCGCCCCGTTCGTGCGCGCGACTTCGCCTTGCTCGAACGTCGGCATGTACACCGCGCCCGCGCCGTTCGTCGCGTACACCGTCGCCTTCACCAGCCCGAACCAGCGCGCGATCTCGTCCGGCGTGTAGGCGTCGAGGCCGATGAACTGGACGCCGTATTCCACGAAGGTCGTGCGCGGCGGATAGAGCAGCGCGCCGAGCACCACCTGCTGGTTCGCGCGCCGCAGCGAGACGGCGTCGAAGCCCGCGCGGTCCAGACCGAGGAACGGCGCGAGACGTTGCGTGGCGAAGTCGTAGTGGAAGGGAAACTCCGCGCTGTCCTGGTAGAAGACGCGCCACGGTTCATCCAGCACGATTACGAACTTCACCCAGCGCACCGCCTCGCCGGGGCTGGGCGAACGGAACGGTTCTTCCGGGAACCACGCCTGATTTTTCCAATCATCATTCGCGCCGCGCTTCGTTGACCGCACGCGATAGAAGCGCTGGCGGAGTCCGTCCGCGCCCGCGTCCGGATAATGGAACAGCGCGTCGTGCAGGGTGCCGATGCCTGTCCACGCCGAGAGATTCGTGGAGGCTTCGAGCGTGAGCACGGAATCGGTCTGGACCGAACTGTTCAGCCGCACCCAGCCATTGCTCGTCGCAGGACGAAGGATTTCAAGACGAGGCGCAGCCAGCAGGGAGTTCGTGAATGCGACGACGAACAGCAGGACGCTCAACAGCAACGTGAGAAAGGAAGCCTTCCTTGGACGGGGAACGAGATGACATGGCGAACACATAAGCAGCTCCGGTTGATGGAAAGGACTATATCCACGTTCCGTCGTAGTTCAACCGGCCAATCCCAAAAGGATTGCGGCCAGCCCAAGGTTGGCGCAGCGCCTACTTTGGGTAACCTGGACGAATGGGAGCCAACCCCAACGGGGTTGCGACAAATGTCATGCGCGATGACGAAAGCAGAATGGTCGCAGCCACGTTGCGGTTGGCTGCTATCTCTCGGGCTTTCAGCCCTTTCAATTTGAGACACTCCCCTCCTGTCGCTTCTTGAGTCTCTCGATTAAAGCCATGCTGCGATCGGCCTCGCTCGCACGCTCCTCGGTTGAGGCTGATGACAAGCTGCCAACTCCGGTTTATGAGAAATTGGGCCCGGGCTTGCAGAGGGGATTGTTCGCCAGGACTTCCTTCTGGATGTCCTGATCGGTCAGTTGATCCAGCAGGTCCAATCGGAGTTTCATCAGCCAGAATTTAACTGTGCGCGAAACATTCCCGCAGGCGACGAAGCGGGCAAGCCATCGCTGCGCAGCACCGTGACTTACTTTTGCCTTGGGTTTCAGAATGGACGTGCTGTGATCTGCGGAATGTCTCCGGCGCTGATTCTCGCCTGCGTGGGCGGTTACTTCGCGTTCCTGCTGCTGATTGCCTGGTTCACCAGCCGCAACGCGAGCAATGCCTCGTACTTCCTCGGCAACAAGTCGTCGCCGTGGTACGCCGTCGCGTTCGGGCTCATCGGCGATTCGCTGTCGGGCGTCACCTTCATCTCGGTGCCGGGCCAGGTTGGCGTCGCGAAATTCTCCTACCTGCAGATGGTGCTCGGCTACGTCGTCGGCTACATCGTCATCTCGGCCGTGCTGCTCCCGGTGTATTACCGGATGAACCTCACATCCATCTATAGCCTCCTCCGCGAGCGTGTCGGCCCGGCCGGACAAAAGATGGGCTCCATCTTCTTCCTGCTCTCGAGGCTGCTCGGCGCGGCGGCGCGGCTTTACCTCGCGGTCCGCGTGCTCCAACTGTTCGTCTTCGACGCACTCGGGATTCCCTTCGTGCTCAGCGTGACACTCGTCATCGCGCTCATCCTTGCCTACACCTACAAGGGCGGCATCAAGACGCTCGTCTGGACGGACACCTTTCAGTCCACCTTCCTCCTGCTCGGCGTCGCGCTGTCCGTGATCTTCATCGGACGCGAGCTCGGCCTGGGCCTGGGCGGAATCATCGAACGCGTCCACGCCAGCGAACTCTCGCAGACCTTTTTCTGGGACTGGAAACCCGCGAACAACTTCTGGAAACAATTCATCGGCGGCACGTTTGTCGCCATCTGCATGACCGGGCTCGATCAGAACATGATGCAGAAAAATCTGAGCTGCCGCTCGCTCGCCGATGCGCGCAAGAACATCCATTGGTTCGCGGCCGCCGTTGTGTTCGTGAACCTTCTCTTCCTCGCGCTCGGCGTGCTGCTCTACGAATTCGCGCGGGCCAAGGGCGTCGCGATTCCGGCGAAGACCGATCACCTCTTCCCCATGCTCGCGCTGCAACATCTCGGCCCCGCTGCGGCCCTCGTCTTCGTGCTCGGCCTGACGGCGGCCACTTTTTCCAGCGCCGACTCCGTGCTCACGACGCTGACGACCTCGTTCTGCATCGACATCCTCGGCATGGACCAGCGCGGCGAACAAACGGAAGCGCGCCAAACCCGCACCCGCCATGTGCTGCACATCGCCTTCGCCGTCGTGCTGCTCGGCTGCATCGTGCTCATCGACGTCTTGAACCAAGACTCCGTGATCTCGCTCATTCTCAAGGTCGCCAGCTTCACCTACGGACCGATCCTCGGCCTGTTCGCCTTCGCGCTCTTCTGTCGCCGCGCCGTGCCGCAGCCGTGGGTGGTGGCGGCGTGTGTCATCGCGCCGCTGGTGTGCTGGATGTTGAACCAGTTCTCCAACGAATGGTTCGCCGGCTACGCCTTCAGCAACGAGCTGCTCATCCTCAACGGCGCATTGACGCTCGGCCTGCTCCTGCTGGGCAGCCGCAAAACCACCGGAGCGTTCACCTCCGCCGCCGCATGAACCATCACGAACAGTTCGACGCCATGCTGCGCAGTCCCGAGCCGCTGCTCGCGCTCGCGCCGATGCAGGACGTGACCGATCTGCCGTTCTGGAAACTGATGGCGGCCTACGGCGGCGCGGACGTTTATTACACGGAATACTTTCGCGTTCATCCGACCTCGAACATCGAGAAGGACATTCTCCGATCCGTCACCGAGAATCCCACCGGACGACCCGCCATCGCGCAGATGATCGGCAACGACATCCCGGCGCTCGTCCGCACCGCGAAGGAACTTCAGCATCATCCCATCGTCGCCGTGGACCTGAACCTCGGCTGCCCCGCGCCCATCGTTTATCGCAAGTGCGCCGGGGGCGGCCTGCTCCGTGAACCGCAGCGCATCGACTCGATCTTGGGCGCGCTGCGTGACGCGGTGAGCATCAAGTTCACGGTGAAGACGCGCATTGGATTCGATTCGCCCGCCGTCTTCGAGGAGCTGCTGCCCATCTTCGCGAAGCACTCGCTCGATCTGCTCACCGTCCACGGTCGCACCGTGGCCGAGATGTATCGCAGCGAAGTGCATTACGATTACATCGCGCGCGCCGTCGCCGCCGTGCCCTGTCCGGTGCTGGCGAATGGCAACGTCCACTCTGCGAAATCTGCCGAAGCCATCCTCGCGCAGACGAAGGCGCGCGGCCTGATGATCGGTCGCGGCGCGATTCGCAACCCGTGGATCTTCGAGCAAATTCGCCAGCATCGTCGCGGCGAGCCCACGGCCTTGCCGACCGGACGGGACGTGCTGCACTACGTTCACACGCTCTACGAGGCGGTCTGCACGCCGGGTGTCCGCGAGGCGTCGCAGGTGCAGAAGATGAAGAAGTATCTGAACTATCTCGGCGTGGGCGTGGAACCGACCGGGAAGTTTCTCCACGACATCCGCCGCGTCCATGCGCGCGATGATTTCTTCCGCGTTTGCACCGAGCATCTCGACCATGACCAGCCCATGCCGCTGGAACCCTTCAGCATGACACCAGTGGGAGATCCCGATTCAGAAGCGGCGTGAACACGGATGGGATTGGCATCGTTTCCAACCAAGCGGGCCGCAGCCCTGATGAAACAAATACCCTCCCTAATTTCAGCGCATCTCAGTTGTAGCAAAAGATCGGAGGGCTTGTTCCTCCTCGCGGAGCGAGGAAATGATGGTAGCCGTGGGCTTTAGTCCACTCTGAAGGCGAGGTAGAGGCGCGTCGCGTCGCGTCGCTTGAAAGCTCCGCTGATGCCCACCGCCCTCAGCCGTCGCTCCGCGACGAGGATCTGCGCCTGTGACGATCCGTGGGCTGGAAGCCCACGGCTACCATCATTTTCTCGCTCCGCGAGGCAAACTTGTTCGGTGGTTGCAAGAAGCCGAGATCCGTCCTCTCAAATTCCCCGCGAAATTCTAGCTGCCAGACGCGCCGGCTTCTTCCTAGAGCTGGACCTCCAGATTGTGCGGCATTCTGTCGCGGAGCAGATTGACCTCAATCTTCTGTCCAGCGAGTCTTTCAACTCGGTTGTTCATATCAGTTGGTGAGCTAATTGCGGTGCCGTTTACTGAAAGAATCAAATCCCCTTCAGGATGTTGGCATTGAGGCTGGCGAATCCGAAACGACGTATCGAACGACTGCCCCGGTGTTGCGCCGGAGAACAACAGTGCGGTCCGCAATCCGCAGACTCGTTTCGTTTCCCTGTTTGCGATAAAACGCAATACCCGTTTCCACGCTCTCAGCGCAAAGGCCCATTACGTTCAGTTGGTCGGGCTGCCGTCTCTTCAAATCCTCCGATTCGCATCTTAACTTTCTGCCCAAGTCGCCGATATTACCTTCCAGTAAAACGTAACAACGAAAGTGATGAGAATTCCAATAATGAAGCTGCGGTTCCGTTTGACGCCGATGAAAGCGACGTTGGCGCTTACCTGCAGTCTCGCCGTCCACAGTTCGGCCCAAAACCTTATCGTCAACGGAAGTTTCGAGATGCCGGTCATCGCTGATGCGAGTTATACCAACCCGCCGGCCAACGCCTTGGCCCCTTGGGAGACCGACGGCGATACATTCGAATTATGGTCCAATGGCATGGCCGTCAACAGCTCTGAGCCAACGGTCTCGGCTGCCGGGCGGCAAAACCTGGAGGTCTTGGGAGGCGGCACGGCTGTGTGGCAAAGCGTCGCGACGACACCAAACGAGAACTACGTACTGAGTTTCTTCCACTCTCCACGCGTGACGGTACATAGCACTCTTAGTCTTTCGATTGGGTCTCGGGTCCTGGCAACCTTCGACGAGGACGGAGCGGCACTCACGGGCTTTAATTGGCAAACCTACGTGACAAACTTCACCGCGACGTCGACGTCCACGGTCATCCGATTCTCTGATAGCGCACCAACGAGTGCCGGGACACATATAGATGGCGTGACATTGACCGTCGCTCCGCGTGTCGAGCACGCGATTTTCAAATTTACCCAAAGGGAAGTGACTACAGGAAGCGGGGCGAATGTTCCGGTCACTACCAGTGGCATCGCCGTGTTCGAACCCGACACACTCCGCGCAGTTGTAGTCGGCGGCTTCAAACTCAATAATCAGCTGTTGTTTGTCATCAAACCCTTGAGAAACCACGTCATAACCCATGTGACGGCGCCGAACGGGGTCAGTCACACCATTATGGCGAAGGCCGAAAGCCCGGGAACCCAGTATGTCGGCACAATACTAGAGTCGAGCTATTTGCGCGGACGGGATACCATTGTCACGCTGGGAGGTCCTCAGTCGCGCCTCATGCCCAAAGTGCTCACATTTTTGGGGCGAGGGATTGTTCAGAACGCGGATACTGAGGTCATGTTCGCGACTGAGGCGAAAGGAACGTACACTCTCGACCTTCCCGCCAGTCAAATTAGCAATCTCGCCGTGGAAACATTTGCCGCAACGGTCGCCCGGTACTCAAATTCATTTGTGGCGCGCGGCTATCTTGAAATCAGACCAACGTCCCTAGAATAACAGCAAAGCGCACCAGGCCATACGAATTCCACACAGCCGGTCAGTATCTTCGACGCCAAGTGACGCAAAAGTCTCACACTCTGCTGCAGAATCCCCTGGTGACCTGTTCACGCGTCTGAAAAAGTTACAGGCACTCAAGGATGAAGGTCTAATTAGTGCCTGGCCGGAAACTCCTGATTTTGAAAACCGCCTGGGCGATTGAGGCGGGGGACGCGCGGCGGCGGGCTGATTTTTCGCGCGCCACACTCCAACCGTCGAAAATTCTCCGGCGACGACGACACCGCTCCTCTCGGACTGGACTCGCCGGGGTCGGTGCGGGCGGCTTCAGCCGGACGCTCGTGATAGCAACGCCCGCCCGATCATGTGCAGGTTGT
>Ga0163153_10001005_pt1 | contig 46299 bp, 46 predicted proteins | sample OliLakLV19MP6IB1_FD_148629 | JGI IMG/M metagenome (GOLD analysis project Ga0163153, IMG submission 148629) | Freshwater microbial mat bacterial communities from Lake Vanda, McMurdo Dry Valleys, Antarctica - Oligotrophic Lake LV.19.MP6.IB-1 | ecosystem: Environmental > Aquatic > Freshwater >... | reverse complement strand
CGCGACTCGGCCGGGGCCCTCCGTGACAGCGTCGGGCGCTACGTCTACGTCTCGACGATCTCGGTCTACGCCGATTTCGCCGTACCACGCGACGAGACCGGCCCGCTGGCAACGATCGCCGATGAGACGACGGAGGAGATCTTCAAGGATGGAGCCTACGGAGCGTTGAAGGCACTCTGCGAGCGCGCCGTGACCGATGTCTACGGCGAGCAGGCTGCCATCGTGCGGCCAGGATTCATCATCGGCCCCTATGACCACACCGGACGCTTCCCGTGGTGGGCTCACCGGGCGGCGCGTGGCGGCGAGATGATCGTGCCGGCTTCGCTCGCGCGCGCATTCCAGGCGATCGACGCCCGCGACCTCGCCGACTTTCTGCTCATCCGTGCCCGCTCACCTCTCACCGGGGTCTTCAACGCAACGGGGCCAGTGCCACCCGTGACGATGCTCGACCTCGTCGAGGCTGCTGCGAGCGCGAGCGACACCGACCTCAACGTCGAGGTGATCGACGACGCATTCCTCACGGCACAGGGGATCGAGCGTGAGCTCCCGCTCTGGGCCGACGACCCGGGCTGGGTCGCCTGGGCCCGGGTCGACGTCACGAAGGCGATCGGCGCCGGGTTGACGTTCCGGCCGATCGAGGACACGGTCGCGGCGACGCTGGCGCACACCGATGTCGTGGCCGGGATCGGGATGGAGCCGGAACGCGAGGCCGAGCTCCTCGCGGCCTGGCACGCTCGCTGATCGACGCAATCTGGGTCAGGCGAGCAGGGTCTGCTCGAGCAGGAATGCATTCAGACCGACGATGACGATCGTCACGATGACTGCGGCAACGGTCGTTGAGCGACGGTTGACGAGGCTGCCCATCAGCGCCCGGTTGCGACAGAAGAGCAGCAATGGAATCAGAGCGAACGGGATTCCGAATGACAGGACAACCTGGCTCAGAACGAGGGCCTTCGACGGATTGACCCCGATCGCGATGATCACGAGCGCCGGCACCATCGTGATCGTCCGTCTGAGCGTGAGCGGAATCTGCCGGCGGATGAAGCCCTGCATCACGACCTGCCCCGCCATCGTGCCGACGCTCGACGAGGAAAGACCGGAGGCGAGCAAGGCGACGCCAAACATGATCGCGGCACTCGTGCCAACGTAGACGCCGAGACCGTCGTAGACGGCGTTGAGGTCGTCGCCGACGTCGGTCAGCCCGCGCGAGTGGAAGACCGCCGCAGCGGTGATCAACATGCTCATGTTGATCAGGCCGGCGATCGAGAGCGCGATTACGACGTCGACGAGCTCGAAGCGGAAGATCTTTCGCCGCGCCTCCTCGGTTGCGCCGACGACGCGCCGCTGGGTGAGGGCCGAGTGCAGGTAGATGACGTGCGGCATGCAGGTCGCGCCGAGGATGCCGACGGCAAGGAGGACGCTCTCGGTGCCGTCGAAGCCCGGAACGAAGAGGCCGCGCGCGATCCCCGAGGCTGACGGTTCCGCGGCGAAGACCTGAAAGCCGAAGGCGATCACGATCACGCCGACGAACGCGGCGATCACGACCTCGAGCTTGCGGAAGCCGCGGCTCTGGAGCGACAGGATGAGAAACGATGCGACACCGGTGAGGAGCGCCGCCGGAAAGAGGGGCAGTCCGGTGATCAGGTTGATCCCGATCGCAGCGCCGACGAACTCGGCGACGTCGGTCGCCATCGCGATCAGCTCTGCCTGCACCCAGAGCAGGAACGTCACGGGTCGCGAGAACCTCTCGCGGCACACCTCGGGGAGGTTCATCCCTGTCGCAATCCCGAGCTTCGCGCTCATCGACTGGATGAGCATCGCCATCAGGTTCGCCACGAGGACGACCCAGAGAAGGAGGTACCCGAACTGCGCTCCTCCGGCCATGTTGGTCGCGAAGTTGCCCGGATCGACGTACGCAACGGCGGCGATGAAGGCCGGGCCGAGGAACGGCGTGAAGCGACCGAGACCGCGTCGCTCGCCACTCAGGGAACGCTCCGCCGCACGGAGCACTGCGGCCTCACCCGGGAGCGTGTCCTCGGCGCCGACGACGAGCGAGCCGGGAGCGACGGGACGAAGGACGCGGCTCGACCGTTTCGGGGGCGGGATCTGATCGGCAGTCACAGACCCATCGTATCCGGAGGTTTAGAGGGGCCTAAAACGCAGCTTCAGCAGGCGGCCGGCGAGATCCCGAGGAACCGGAGCGTCCCGCGGCAGATGCCAGCCGCTGCCCTTGACCGATACGCCTCGGCCGCAAGCGCCCGATCCTCGATCGGGTTCGTCATGAACCCGACCTCGACGAGAATCGCCGGCACGTCAGCCCAGTTGAAACCCGTCATGTCAGCGCGCTCCTGGAGGCCGCGGTCGGGGAATCGAAGCGACCGGACGAGCTCTCGCTGCACCGTCAGGGCTGCCGTCCGGCTGCGAGCATAGATGTCGTCTGTCCATCCCGGCCGGAGCGCGGGATAGAGCGTGTGCGAGCCGCGGGCGCTGGACGAGGCAGCCCCGTCGGCGTGAATTCGCAGAAACAGTGCAGCGTCGGCGCGGTTCGCAATCCCGGCGCGCGCGACGTTGCCGATGCTCGTGCCGGTCGTGCGGGTGCGCGTCATCACGACACGAACACCGGCCCGCTCGAGGAGCGCCCGCACCCGCAGCGAGATGGCCAGGTTGAGCTCCGCCTCCGTCGTCCCCGAGACGACACCGCGCGTGCCCCCGCCGTCCTTGATCTTCCTGGTTGCGGAGCCCGGCCCGATCGGCTCCATCTGGAGGTTCGCCCGCAGATCGTGGCCAGGGTCGATGACAACAACTGGTGGAGATCCGGCGGTGGCCGGCGATGCGACGGCCACGAGGGTGAGCCCTACGAGCAGCGAGAGGATGGCCCGCATGATCAACGAGGAGGCCCGGCGATTCGTCGCACGAGCGCAAGCGTGGTGTAGGCACCTGGAACGAACAGGATCGCAGCAGCGGCCATCAGGATCTTCGCCTCAGTGCTGTCGAGGTCGACCGCGAGCGCCGTCAGCATGCAGGCTGCACCGAGGCCACACAGAGCCGGGCCGAGATAGTCGCGACGTCGCACGGGCCTATCGTGCCTGCAGGCCGATCAGGCTTGCAGGGTGCGCCTAGTCTCTCAGCTGCCCGTCAGGTCGGCGCAGCTCGCCGCGTCGTTGAAGGCGGTCTCTAGCTCGCCCTTGGCGTCGAGCCCCTGCAGCGTCGTGACGGTCGAAGTGACATTCGTCCCCATCGCCCCGAGGGCGGTGAGGACTGCGGGTGTCGCGGCGATGTAGCCCGCGATCCCGGAGGCGCCGTCGAGCTCGTTCTCGATCGTCGTCACCTCGGCCTCGAGATCGGTCGAGAGCTTGTCGACCAAGTCCTTCGCCTCCTGACCTGCCTCGGTGTCGGGCTTGCCGAGCCCGTCGAGATCCGAGATCAGCGTGTCCGTGGCACCCTTTGCGTCGTCGACCGCGGTCGTGAACGAGTCCCTGGAGATGTCGCCGCTCTTGATCGGGTCGATGATCGAGGTGATCGATGTCGTCCAGGTGTTGATCGCTGAGCAGAGGCTGTCGGCCCATTCCGTCGTGGGTGAGGTGTCGCTGCTGCTGCTGTCGCTCGAGCTGCCACAACCGGCAGCGAGGAGGGCGGCGCCAGCGACGGTCGCGGCGAGGAGGGCGGTGCGCTTGGAGAGAAGGAGGGTAGGCATGCGAGAAGGGTACGCCATCCGCCCTCCTGCCCACGTTACCCGTTCCGGCGTGCGGCTGAAGCTGTGCCACGCCCACGCGCCCGGCACCCGCGCGCCCGGCACCCGCGCGTGGCGCGTGGAGGCTTCAGCCTGACGCCAGAACGGGTACGGAAGGCGCTGCTACAGGCCGAACTCGGCGCTGACGCGGCCGACCTCGACCGCGGTCTTCAGCGCCGCGTAATCCTTCTCGTTCTGGTCGGCATACGCCTCGGCGAACCGCGCCATCGCGCGATCGAACGTATCGCCACCACCGAGATACCCCGCAATCGCGACTCCGTCGCCGGCCCGCGCATGGGCGCGTGCGAGCTCCGTGCCGCAGATCCGAGCGTAGATCCCGAGGCCACGTGGCTCCATGAGCTCGACGGCCGCCGACATCTTCGAGTCCCACAGCTGTCGAATGTAGAAGTCGCGCTTGATGCCGTCTATGCCCTCGATCTTGATCCAGCCGAGCATGATGTCGCTTGCAGCCTGCGTCAGGCGCTGGCCTTCGACCACACGCTGGCCGGAGTTTGCGAACTCGCTGCGCCCGAGAAACGGCTCGAGCACCGACTGCTGCGCCTCCTTCAACTGGAGGAACAACGGATCGTCGTCGTCACGTCCGAGCAACAGACAGATCCAGGCGCGGGTGCCGACACTGCCGACACCGACCACCTTCCGTGCCGCATGGACGTACCGGTAGCGCTCGAGGAGCTTCCTCCGGTCGCAGGCGAGCGTGCGCCGGTAGGAGCGGATCACCGTGCGCAAGAACTCGTCCAGGCGATCGACCTGATCGCCGGCGACGTCCTCGATCGGGACGATGAGGGGAGGGTCACCCGTGATCCGCGGCTCGCCGTCGACCACTGTCGTGAGCGTACTGAACGCCTTCATGCTGTCCTTCGTCCGGCCCTTGGCGACAGTCGCCTCCACCCGCGCCATGATCGCCTTCATCCCCTGGGCAGCGGCCTGGCGACGGATCTCGACCAGCAGCTCGTCGACGTCGATTCGCGAGTACCAGAGAGGGAGATTTCCCATCGCCGAGAACGTCCGGATGCTCTCCCGGTAGGAGCGGCCGACCTCGAGGTTGATTGCGGCACGCTGCTTCTCGTCGAAGCCGCGGTCGCGACCGGCAACGGCGAAGCTCGCGACGAGTCGCTTGACGTCCCACTCGAACGGGCCGGGCAGCGTCTCGTCGAAGTCGTTGAGGCTGAAGACGACCTTGCGATCGGGCGCGGCATACCCGCCAAAGTTCGAGAGGTGCGCGTCGCCGCAGAGCTGCGTGTGGAGCGACGTTCGAGGCCCCGCGGCGAGATCGGACGCCATCAGATACGCGGCGCCGCGATAGAACGTGAACGGCGAGACGAGCATGCGGCCGTAGCGAATCGGTACGAGCTCGGGGACACGCGCGCTGGCCTGCTCCTCGAGCAGCTCGACCGGATCCGGACGATGCAGCGCCGGCTCCCAGTCGCCGTGTGACCTCCGCGGTACATCGGCCCGCGTCGCCTTGCCGCGCGCCGCGCGCTCGGCGACCGCGAAGTGGTCGACGCGACCGCCGACCGCGGTGCGCCTCGCCGGCGTTTCGCCGTCGTCGTCCCCTTCCGGGCCTTGCGGTGCGCCTTTTTCGTGGTGAGTGTCGTTTGTCTCCATCGTCAGATCGTCGTCACCGGAACTCATCCGTCAACCCTCCCCTTGGTGTCCGCCGTCGAACGTGGCGCTGATCGCGGTCGTGTCGAGCCGTCCCCGCCGAGGACGGCACAAATGTCGATGCCCGGTGCCCACGGCGAGTCTATTCGATGATCGGGAGCGTCCAGGCTCAGCCTCAGGTCACATGGACGGCCGCCGAGTGATTGCCCTCTACGCGCTGACCGCGCGCTGTGACGAGAGCAAAACAGGAGAATCACTCCGATCGCGATGCTGACGACCGGGTTCGCAACGGACACCGTGGCAAGCCTACGAGGCCGGCCAGCTGGTCAACCCGGCCTGAAGATGCAGCGGAAGCCGATATGGCAGGTGGAGGTATCGACCGCCTCGGCCTGGCGTGCGGCGGGGCGATAGCGAAAGCAGTAGTTGGGGGCGCACAGGTGCGAGCCGCCCTTGATCACCTTCCGCGGAATCGTCTCTCCCGGGCCATAGCTCGCTTCCTTGCTCGTGACACGGGGGTTCGTCGGACCACAACAGGGCTTCAGGGCGTCCTCCGGGCGCCTCGGCGCGAACCAGTCGGTCGTCCATTCCCACGTGTTCCCTGCCATATCGAACAGGTCGTAGCCGTTCGGGGGAAACGACCCCACGGGCGAGGTTCCCTCGTAGCCGTCGGTCTTCAGGTTCTGCCAGGGGAACTCACCCTGCCAGACGTTCGCGACCGGCACGCCGCCCGGCTCGTGCTCGTCGCCCCACGTGAACACGGCGCCGTCGAGCCCGCCGCGCGCAGCCACCTCCCACTCGGCCTCGGTGGGAAGCTCCTTTCCGGCCCAGGCGGCATAGGCCTCCGCGTCCGCGTACGCCACATGGGTGACGGGGTGCCGATCTCGCCCGTTGATCGTCGTCCCTTTGCCGCCCGGCCGCTTCCACATCGCTCCGGGGACGTACTCCCACCAAGCGTGCAGATCGTCGAGACCGACCCGACCGCTCGGCTTGCGAAAGACGAGCGAGCCCGGAACGAGAAGCCTGGCATCGGCGTCGGGATACTGCTCCGATTCGGGCGCCACCTCGGCAACCGTGACATAGCCTGCCTCGCGAGCGAACCGTCGGAACTCGGCGGCCGTGACGAGGTGAATGTCCATCCAGAACCCTTCAACCGTAACGGGGTGGACGGGGCGCTCCTCCGGATAGAAGTCGTCGGAGCCAAGCCAAAACCTGCCGCCCGGCACCCACTTCATTCCCGGGAAGGGCGGTCGACCGGGAGCGTCCGAGTCGTCGAGGAGAGAATCCATCCGGGTCATGAGTATCATTCTCCCCCGTGAACGAAACGGCGTCAGCCGGCACTCATCGGTCGAGGCTACCGCGTCCCGACGACGTTTGCGAGAGAGCCAGGACGTCGATCATGCGTCGAGAACGAGCCTATCGAGACCCTGCACGGACGCGAAGTCCGCGTCGAACGTGAGCAGGCAGGAGCCTGTCTCGAACGTCGCCGCCGCGATCCACATGTCGTTCACGGGGATGGGAGTGCCGGCTCGCCGGAGCGCCGAGTAGATTCGGCCGTAGTGACGAGCGACACTCGGCGTGGACGAAACCACCGTCACGAACGGCTCGGAGAGGAACTCCGCCAGGGCGACGAGGTTCTCCTGCACGCGTGAGCCGAGCTCGAACGCGCCGTACAGCTCTCCGAGCACCGTGACCGGGACGAAGATCGAGTCGGCTGCCGACGCGAGATCGAGTACGGCCTCGTGACCGGCGCGCAGGTGCGAATACGCCGACGTGTCGAGGGTGAGCCGCGGCGCGGCCTCAGCGCCAGAGGCCATGATCGATCACGCGCTGCCCGGCAAGAGCATTGTCGAACTCGTGTTGGTCAGCCGGCGACCACGTTGCATAGCGCCGAAGTCGATCTCGACGCGCATCGACGCCGAGCGCATCCTCGAGAATCTGCAGGGCTGTCGCGTTGAGGCTCTGCCCACGATCGTGACTGAGACGGGCCAGCTGACGGCTCAGCTCCTCCGACACGCCACGAATTGTGAGCTGCTTGGCCACGCATGCATGATATCACCAAAGTGCAGGCGTGCATTCAAGCCTCTAGTTGTGACGCTCGATGCGGCGATCACGAATCATCCGGCCGCCGACCACGTCTGCAACAGCCGTTGTGACCCAGATGATCAGCGTCGCGAGCACGTACGTCGCAGCGCCCTTGATCGAGATGCCCGAGATCACGATGTTCACGACGATCAGCGCCACGATCGTCGAGGCGAGAGCGAGCAGACCGGCCAAGGCCACCGAGGGCTGGCGAATGAGTACCTTGACCGCGAAGAAGTTGACGATGATGTGGACGATCCAGAAGAGGATCGTCGCCTCCACGATCGCCGTCGTCGAGGCAGAGAAGTCGCTCAACAAGGCCACCGACAGAACGAGCCCGGCAGCGATGCCGATCAGGCTTGCGGCAAGGCGGATGACCCAGCGGCCGAGCATGGTCGTACCCAAACCGTCCGCGTACTCCGGTGCCTACCGGGATCGTCGTCGGTTTGTGTCGTTGGTACCGCATCGGTACCATCCAGAGATGGCAATGAACCTCAGACTGAGCGCCGCCGAGACCGAGGCGCTTCGGAGCAAGGCGGCCGAAGAGGGCCGCTCGATGCAGGAGGTGGCGCGCACGGCGATCGCTCAGTACACGAGCGACCGCCAGGCACGACTCGCGCTCGCGATCTCCCGCGTTCGCGACGAGGACGCCGAGTTGCTCGAACGCCTCCGTCGGTGAGTCCCGACCGGGAGCCGATCGACTACCTGAGCGTCGACGATCTCCTCGAGATCGCCGCGGGAGTTGTGGGCCGGGTCGACGTCCGTGATATCGGCCTTCTGGCGGGAGCGGCGGCGCGACCGGCGAGCGCGGTCTTCGGTACCGAGGCATATCCGTCGTTCCCGGAGAAGGTGGCAGCCCTCCTGCACGCGCTTGCGCGCAACCACCCGCTGCTCGACGGCAACAAGCGGCTTGCGTGGTCAGCCGCACGCGTGTTCTGTCTCCTCAACGGCCGCGACCTCCAGTTCGACATCGACGAGGCGGAAGCAATGATGCTGGCTGTGGCGGCGGGACACCTCGGCGTCCCGGATCTGATGGCAACTCTGGAGCGCCGTGGTGCTTCTCGGTGAGTAGGCTCAGGCGAATCGTGACCGATTCGCTGAATCCATGACCCTGCTCTGGGCCGGCCTCGTCATTCTCGGCGTCGCCGCCGTCACGATTACGGCAATGCTCCTCGTGCGGCGCACCGCACCCGCAGGGAGTTACTTCGAGGACGGCGACCGCGCGGCCAGCGTCTTCGGCGTCCTCTCCACGGGGTTCGCGACTCTGCTCGGGTTCGTCGTCTTCTCGCGTTCTCGAGCTACGGCGGCCTTCGCCCCGTGGCGATGGAACGGGCGCTCGAGCAGCTCGACCTGGCAGCGAGGGCCGTACGTCTCGAGCTTTCGCCTCCCTGCGACGCGCAGGGAAGAGCCGACTAGCCGACGATCTCGACGACCCTGAACGTCTCGCAGACGACGATCGTGTCGTCGTCGATGACGACCGGCGGAACTCCGAGGGCAGCGGCCATCTCCGGCGAGGTGAAGAAACGGATGTGCGCTTCGCGCCAGGCGTCGATCGTCTCGAAGCCCTCGCCCTCGTCGATCGCGAACGGGAGGTCGACGTCGGCAAGGCGACGCAGCTCGACCTCGAGCGTTTCGATCACGGCGACGGGGCGGCCGTCCGAGTCGATCACGAGCGACCGCGAGCCCGACTCTTCGAGCGGCCTGCCTTCCCGGAGATACTCCTCGTGGAGGCCCGTTGTCGTCGTCTTCTCGCCACGCAGAACCGCAGCGACGAGCTGGTCGCGGAGCGGCCCGGGAAACGCGAACTCGGCGAGCGGAAGCCTGGCCGGAGACCCTGCTGCTCCATCGCCACTGAGGGCATCGTCGACCACGCCCGTGAGGATCGCACAGATCACGAAGACCGTGGCACTCAGGTACATCGAGAAGAGAAAGATGAAGATCGCGGCTGCCGAGCCGTAGACCTGCGTGAAGTCGGCGGGGCCTGACAGGTACCAGCCGAAGCCGATCTGCAGACCCTGAAGACCGATCGCAGCAGCGCCTCCACCAAGGAGTGCGGGGCGCCAGCCGGGACGCCGCCGTGGCAGGTAGCGGTAGAGCAGGGCGAGAATCCCAAACAGGAGCATCACGGGCACGACGACGCCGAAGAGCAGCCCGAAGCCGAACGGCTGCCAGCCGAGCGTCTCGTCGAGTCGTTCGCTCCACTTCCGGGCGACGTTCTCGAGCGTCGAGAGCACGACCGCCGCGAGAATGACCCCGAGGGCGCCGAGAACGAGCAGGCCACTGACAAGCCTCCCGCGCACGAGGCTCCGCGAGACGCCGCCGTCGAAGACGACGGCCAGCGTCTTCTGCATCGAGTTCATCACGCCTGTCGCCCCAAAGAGCGCGAGTCCTAGTGTGAAGAGCCCCGCGAAGCTCCACGGCGAGGGCACCGAGCTGATCAGCGTGTCGAGCTTCACGATCCCCTGCGGCGAGAGGTCGAACTGCTCGCCGATCGCCGCGACGAGATCCTGCTGGTCGACCCGGCTCGACGACAGCGCCTGGGCAAGAATCGTCGCCACGAAGGTTGCAAGCGGGATGAGCGAGAAGAGCGCACGGTAGGAGATCGCCGTCGCGAACTGCGAGCCACCGAGCCGACCGTAGAGGGCGATCACATCACGGATCGGGCCGATGACGAAGGACACAGGGGACGAGGAAACGTGGATCGAACGACGGTAGCGTTCGCGACTCGAAGAGGACCGCGTCAGCCGTCGAGACCGGCTCGGCCGGCTGTGGCCGTCATTCAGCCGGTGTCGTTCCGTTCAACGCGATGTAGCTCCTGCTCTGCAGGAGCGAGACCGAGTCGGGAGGCGGGCGCTGATCGGCCCTCCGAGTGGCGTTTGGCGTCGGTGCTACGTGGCGTAGCGCGCCTTGGCAGACTTCGACGAGTACGTCGCCAGGTCAGCGAAGAGACCGATTGCGACGAGCAGCCAGCCGGCGCCCGAGACGCCGTTGAGCGGCCCCCAGGCGAGCACATAGGCGAGCGTCGTCCACGGCAGGAAGACGAGTCCGAGGAGCGGCCAGAAGAAGCTCGAGAACGCCGCGTCGACCTTGTCGCCGAAGAGCCACCACGCGAGGAGCGCAAAGCGGGGGCCGATGAAGCCGGCGGAAAGCACGAGGCAGCACATGATGCGCACGCTAGCCCATTGGCTCCGCCATTTCAAACGCGCACCGGCAGGAGTGACCGATCGAGACGAGAACCCGACCGTGATGGCAGAGGAAACGAGGATCGAGCGTCGACTCGAGCGAAGACTCGCTCGCGTTTCGACGCCCCGCGGGGCCGCGATCGTGATCGCGAGCGTGACGACCTCGATCACACTCATCGCGGGCGCCATGATGACCGTGATCGACCGCGACAGCTTTCCGTCGCTCGGCTCCGGGATGTGGTGGGCCGTCCAGACGGTGACGACAGTCGGCTACGGAGACCACGTCCCTGTCACCCGGGCCGGACAGTTCGTCGCTGCTCTGTGATGCTGCTCGGGATCGGGTTCGTGACCGTGATCACTGCGTCCATCACGGGCACGTTCGTCGCCCGGTCGCGGCAGAAGGAGCGGGGCGAGGGCTCCGGCACCGTGTCCGCCGATCAGCTCGCGGACATCATCCAGCGGCTCGAGCGGATCGAGCTCAGCTTGCGCGAACGCTCCTGAGATCCTCGCAGCCGCTCCCCGGAACCCGGCGACCGGCTGAAGACGCACTTCCCTTCTCTAACAGAGTCACGCCGGTGTTAACCCGCTCAGCGGGCCGGGATGTGCCGCAGCCCACGCCCGGCTCGCTTGATTCCTCGTCGCGGAGCCAAGAGTGGCTGGGCATTGGGATACCAACGCTCGGAGGGGGGCTACAAACCTGACAAAGTGAGCCACAATGCTGTATCCTTTACGTTATGGACACGGTATATTCGGCGAGCGCGGTCGCGAGAGAGCTTGGAACGAACGTGCCACGGATTCTGCGCACCGCTCGAAGGTTAGGTCTCATTCCAAGCGGTGCTCGTCCAGGAGTACGCGTCGATCTGACCTCCGAGCAGGTGCAGCAGCTTCGAGACGAACTTGGCATTTCCAGAACCACGCCCGGATTCTCTCGTGTCGAGACACACGTACTGGCAGCTCTCGCGCGGTCGCCACGGGGAGTGCTATCGGGCCGCGCGATCGCTCGTCGAGCTCATGTTTCGCCCACAGCGGCGACACGTGCTCTCGCGAAGCTGGCCGCGCGCGGACTTGTGCAACGGACCAGCGAAATGGCCGCGCTCGGCCGGGCGCGCGAAGTCGGGGTGTATCGAGCGAATGTCGCTGCACCGGCGTGGCATTCTGTCTCAGCGGACATTGCCCGGGTGCGCCCGCCGAGGCCAGACCACGGTACACGACGTCCGAAGCGGGTTCCAACAGAACTTCGTCACCTGTTCTGGAACACAGCTCCGAGCCAACTCGACGTGGAACACGCCGGCGGCTACATCGCTCGGCGCCTGATCCAAATCGGCGATCTTGACGGGCTTGCGTGGGGAGCTGAGTTTCTTCGCCGCGATGACTGGCTGCACGCCGCGGACACCCGCGGGCTTGCGCCAGACATGCACGCGCTCGCAATGAACCTGGCGGAAGCGAGTCCGGCATAGTGGCTCTTCCAGACTGGCTTACCGCGGTGCTGCCGTCTGACACAGCCGACACCTGGCAGACGATCGCGCCGATCGTGCCTCCGGCCGCATATCTGGTCGGTGGGACGGCGATAGCGGTTCACATTCGCCATCGCGTGAGTCGCGACCTCGACTTCTTCTTCCATGAGGATGCTGTTGACCTCAGCCAGCTCGCCGAGACACTCGCAGATCGTGGCCCGTTCGTCGTGATGCAACGCTCGCCTGGAACCCTCAATGGTCTCTTCTCGGAAACGAAAGTCCAGTTCCTTGACGCCGATGTCGGTCGCCGGCAGCTGCGGCTTGAACCGCCTACGATCGTCGCCGGAATACGCATCGCCGGCCTGGCCGACCTGCTTGCCACGAAATTGAAGGTGATCGCTCAGCGTGGTGAGCTCCGTGATTACTTCGACCTGCAGAAGATCGAAGAGCTAACCGGCCGTACGGTGGATGAAGGGCTTGGTTACTACCTTGCACGGTTCCAACCTGACCCTGCCGACCAAGGTACGCAGGTGTCAGCGATCATCCGTGCACTCGGCTATCTCGATGACGTCGACGAGGACGACCTCCTCCCCTCGAGCAAAGCCGAGATAGCGCGCTACTGGCAACGGCGCCAGCCGGAAGTGCTCAAAGCCGCCGGCTGGTTGACAACGGGTGGAACACCCCCACCTCTTGCATCCCCTTAACCTGGATCGCACACGCCCCAATGGTTGGCTTATTGCCACTAAACCCTCCACCGGATCTCTGATCCGCTAAACTAAACAATATTTTCCTAACAAATACACCTCTTATGGACAGACAATCCGACAAGCTGCCAACGGGTGAGATCTTCGCCGTCGCGGGGATGGGCGACGCTGCAGGCGCGGCGGCACGGCGAGGCACGCTACGCCGGATCGTTCAGGGCGTCTACACCCGTGACCTGACGACCCCGCTTGATGCCCTTGTCCGCACACGGCTCTTCGAAGTTGTGGCGGCCGTTCGGCCCGGAGCGGTGATCACGGATCGCTCGGCTATCCTGGGTGGCAAGCCGACCGCTGACAACCTCCTGTTTCTCTCACATGACAGGACGCCAGATGTTGCCCTGCCCGGTGACATCCTGCTCCGCAGCCGGCGAGGGCCAGGCCCGCTCCCATCGGACTTGGCACTGCCCGACGGTCTGCACATGAGCAGCCAGGCTCGCGCCGCGCTCGAGAACATGGTTAAAAGCCGCTCGCGCGGCGGCCGAACGGCTCGCACACTCTCACGTAGCGAGCTCGAAGCATGGTTGGATCGCCTCGTCAGCCGAGAAGGGGACGACTGGGCACGGGACCTTCGTGACAAGGTGCGCGACATCGCACCGATACTCGGGCTCGAGCGCGAAGCCGAAGAGCTTGATTCTCTGATCGGAGCGTTGCTGGGGACGCGCTCGATGAAAGCCGCATTTCCCGAACTCGCCGCGCGGCAACGCGGAGTGCCGTACGACGCTGCTCGGATAGCCGTCTTCGACCAGCTCTTTACTCAGCTCGCCACCACAGCGCCGCCGCCGGCACTTCCCGCGAGCGATGATCAGCGTGAGACGACGCTGCCATTCGTCGAGGCGTACTTCTCGAACTTCATCGAGGGCACCGAATGTACGTTCGAGGAAGCCGCGGCGATCGTGTACGAAGGAACTGAGCCTGAGAATCGGCCGGCCGACGCGCACGACATTCGAGGCTCGTACGACATCACCTCGAATGCGACCGAGATGCGCCGCACGCCGACGAGCGGGGACGACCTGATCGACCTCCTCGAACGGCGACACTCGATCCTCATGGTTGGCCGGCCCGAGAAGCGCCCCGGGGAGCTCAAGCGGCAGGCGAACCAAGCTGGTTCGACACTGTTCGTGGCGCCGCGTCTTGTGCGCGGCACACTCAAGGCGGCCTTCGAACGCTACGCCCAGCTCGACGATCCGTTCGCGCGCTCCGCGTTCGTCATGTTCCTCGTTTCCGAGGTTCACCCGTTCGATGATGGCAACGGTCGAGTCGCGCGGATCATGATGAACGCCGAACTCGTCGCCAACGGGATGGCCCGGATCGTGATCCCAACCATCTACCGGAAGAACTACCTGATGGCGCTCCGTGGACTAACCCACAACGGCAACACCGGCAGCTACATCGCCATGCTCGCCTTCGCCGAGCGATACACGGCCCAGCTGGACTGCACAACACTCACCACCGCTCTGACGGATCTCTCGCGAACCAACGCCTTCACAGACGCGACCGAGGCCGACATGCACGGCGTCCGCCTCGTCCTGCCCTCAAGCCTCGACGCCGGAGCCGAAATCTGAGCCCGGCGGCTTCGAGGCCCGTGATTGGCGCAGGCCGAGCCGGTCGTCGTCGCCGCCGCCGCCAGGGCGAGTCGTTCTCGAGTAGAGCCCATTCGGCATAGCCTGCCGGATGGAGCCCTGTTTTATGCGGTGCTCCGCGCCCAGTCTTCTCTGAGCGCGGACGGGCCGGCGAGGCCAGTACCGGCTGGGGGCGTCCTTCAGGCGCCAATCAGCCTGAAGCAAGCGGTCTAAGCCTGAAGTCAGGCCCTCAAGTCGTCGCTCACGCAGAATCGGTCGGGGCGGTTCCGGTGTCGTCGTGCTCGACGAGCGCCGCCGCGAGTTTTTGTGTCATCTCCGCCTGGAGAGCGGCTCCTTCACGCTTTCCGAAGACGTTGACGAGCTCGTCTGGGTCCGCTGCGAGATCGAAGAGCTCGCCGTGTGGGGTGCCGACGTAGAGCGTCAATCGCGCCTCGGGGGTCACGAGAGATCGGATTCTCGGTGGCGTGTCGAAGCCATCGATGGCGTCGATCGTGTCCTCCTCGATCAGCACCTGTGAGCGGATGCTCTCCATCTCGCCAGTGAGGAGCGGAACGAGGCTGTGGCCCTGGATGCCGTTGTAATGGGGGCAGCCGGCGAGCTCGAGGATGGTCGGGGCGATGTCGATTGTGCCTGCGAGGCCCTCGATCCTCGAGGGAAGTATTCCGGGCGCGGCGACCACGAGCGGGACGTGTGTCGCGCCACGATAGTGGGCGTATCCCTTGAGGAGCAGGCCGTGGTCACCGAACATGTCCCCGTGGTCGCTCGTGAAGATCACAACGGTCGATTCGCGAAGTCCGAGCTCGTCGAGACGCCGGAGAATCTGGCCCACGCCGTCGTCGATCATCGCGATCATCCCGTACTCGGCAGCGAGGGAGTGGCGAAGCTGATCCTCGGTCGGAGCCCACGTGTAGGTGGGATCCTCGTGCGGAGTACCGCGGTTCTCGATCAGCGTCCTCGTGTGCGGCGGCGCGTTGTCGTGGGGGTCGTCGAACGTCCGCGGCAGATCCATGTCGTCCGGGTCGTACATTCCGTAGTAGCGACCCGGCGGAGTGAACGGGTGATGGGGGTCGGGGTACGAGGCGAGTAGGAGGAACGGGTCGCCGATTGCAGCCATCTCCTCGAGGCGGGCGATCGAGCGCTCTGTGACGTAGGCGGTCGGGTACAGCTCCTCGGGCAGTGCACTCCGGTAGACCTGGCGCCAGCCGCCGTAGACCTCCGTCGATCGTTCCCTGCCACGTGACTCGTCGAGGTTGACGCCTCGCTCCAGCGCCCATTGGAAGTAGTGACCTGTCGCGTAGTCCGAGTGGCCCGAGACGACATCCACTCGATCGAAGCCGTAGTAGTCGGGCGGGAACTGCACGCGCTCTCGGCGATGACGGTTCATGTCTTCGTGCATGTCCCAGCCAGGCTCGCGCAACCGATCCGCGGCGTCGCCCTCCGCTGAGGCGTCGATTCGCCCCTCGAGCCACGACTTGTCGAACCCCATGTTCTGGAAATGCAGTTTTCCCACGGCGGCTGTCTGCCAGCCATGTCGGCGTAGGACGCGCGCAAAGGTGTTGGCATCAGGGTCGAGGGTGATTCCGTTGATCCGGGTTCCGTGTGCGGACGGGTTACGCCCAGTCATCAGCGAGGCCCGATTGGGGGCGCAGACGGGGGCAGCGACAACGGTCTGCTCGAAGACGGCGCCTGTGGCGGCGAGGGCGTCGAGATTGGGCGTCCGGACGATGTCGTTCCCGCCGAAACCGACGTGATCGGGACGCAGCTGGTCCGTCATGACAATCAGGAAGTTGGTCATTCTTCGTGTCCCATAAGCCCGTCGTAGTATTGATGGAAAGCGCGGATGCCGGGTTCCCAAGCCATGCTCTGTGGCCCGGGCGTGAACCTCGTTGATCGCATGCCGGCGAAGTTCCGCTCGCAGAGCGGCCAGTCCTGCCGGTTGGTCGTCTCCCAGAGCTCGACTAGCCGGTCATGCTCGTAGTCACGACCCTCGACCGCGTCGCCGCGCACGATCCACTGGCAGAGAACGTTCGTCTGGTCGACGGAGACCGGGCGAAAGTCGTGGATGATGCCGTAGTCGACGAAGTACGAGGCCGCCGTGGTGGCACGGAGGATGAACCCGCTCGTCGGCGCCGGTGTCGGAACCGGGCCGCCGGAGAAGGATCCAAGGAGTGCCGTGCTTACGAGCTCGCCATCCATTGAGACCGTGGCGGCGTTGGGTTTCAAGGGCAGTCCGGCACGCTCAACCTGCGGTGGCGTCTCGTCGAACAGGGTGCCGAATTCGGCGTCGTAGAGCGCGGAGACGTCCATCGTCCGGCACAGCTCCAGGTGCCCGGTCGCACAGTGGTAGCACTCCCAGAAGTTCTCGAGTAGCACCTTCCAGTTCGCGTTGACGCTGTATACGGCCTCATGAGCCACCCGGCAGCGCTCCGGCGCGAACGCCCCGAGATCGCCGCACATTGCCTCGAGTTCAGCCGCGATCGGGCTGGCCGGTGTAGGGGACAGGTTCACAAACACGTGCCCGCGCCACTCGCTCGCCTGTGCTTCGTGCAGACCGTGGTCGGCGTAGTCGAGCCCCTCACCGTCTCGGAGACGGGGAGCGCCGAGCAGTCGTCCGTCGAGTCCGTACGTCCACTGGTGGTACGGGCAGGTGAAGCGCTTTGCGTTCCCGGTCACGGTGTCACAGATCCGAGAACCCCGATGGCGGCAGACGTTGAAGAGGGCGCGGACGCGCCCGTCCTCAGCGCGCGTCACGATGAGGCTCTCGTTTGGCCCGACTTCACGAACGAGAAACTGCCCTGGATCAGCGATCTGTGAGCTGTGGCAGGCGTATTGCCAGGTGGCCGTGAACAGCCGCTCGAGCTCTCTCTCGAACTGGTCCTCGGAGAGATAGAGGTCACGAGGTAGGCCTACGAATACTCCTGTGTCCGTCACTCGTTCACGCTCCGTTTCCCCCGGCAGGTAGCTGCCGATCCGTAGCCGCTATCAACCGCCCCCGACTACTCTTCCTAACACTTGGAGTTGCTTCAGGCTCAGGCTTTGGAGGTCGATTCCAAGATGCTAGATAATCTACTCTATACATTGCATTTTGGTGAATATGTCCGTACACTCGCCCCACCCTCCGCTTTGGAGGGGTTCAACGACTGATCGCACGAAACGACGAGGAGGAGAAATGGCGGAAGACCTTATGTCGAGGCTGGCTGAGTCCGAGCTCAGTCGGCGGGAGTTGCTCGTTCGTGGCGGAGCGCTTGCAGCACTCGGTCTCGGCGCCTCTGCTGGTTTGCTCGGTTCCCCCGGGGACGCCTTTGCCGCACCGAAGGCAAGCGGAACGTTCGACTTCATCGGCTTCCAGGGGGACGACCTCCTGCCGGTGATGAAACCCTGGTTGAAGGCGAACAATCTCACGATGCGGAGCACCTACATCGGCTCTGCCGCCGACATCATCGCGAAGCTCAGCGCGCCCGGAGGCGGCGGCATCGATCTGGTTGCGATGCCGGGCAACGCGAAGCGGACGCTGGAGACGCGGGGAGCGATCAAACCGCTCGACACGTCGAAGATCCCGAACCTCGCGAATCTCGATCCGTTGTTCTCGGGGCCGCGCTTCCGTCCCTTCACTCGTAGCGCCGAGGGGGAGTGGATCGCGGTGCCCTATCACTTCTTGCCGCTCGCGATCACCTACGACTCGGCCGTCGTCAAGGGAATCAACTCCTGGTACGACGCTCTCAAGCCCCAGTACAAGAACAAGATCAACATGGGAGACTTCCCGTTTGGCAACCTCGCGATTGCCTGCCACCTGCTGAAGCTGAACATGGGTTTCCTCCCCAAGTCAAAGGTTCCGCAGGTCGTCAACCTGTTGAAACGGTTCGTCGCGCAGTCGAGGTCGATCGCACCCTCGATCGGCGACCAGGCGACGCAGCTCGTCTCGGGTGAGGCAGTGATCGCGATCGGTGGTGTCGCCTTCTACGAGCAGATCGCGAAGGCCCAGGGCAAGAAGACGCTGAAGTCGCAGTACTCGCCGAAGGAAGGCGTGCCGATGTTCCTCGAGTTGCTCGGCGTCGCTCCGAACGCGGACAACCCGGATGCGGCCTACGCCTTCATCAACGAGGTTCTGACCACGAAGCGCAATGCCGCAGGCGGCAACTTCTTGCGTTCGGGAGTCGTGGCGAAGGGGTCGTCTGCGCTGCTCACACCGGCGAACAAGAACCTCTACCCATACGCGACGCTGCGGAAGTGGTTCCGCACGCAGAGCACGTTCGCGAATCCACCCGGCCAGTCCGACCAGTTCCTGACGGCACCCGAGTGGTTCGAGCTCTGGGCCCAGATCAAGTCCGGCGCATAGCCGTCATGATCACGACGTGTCAGCGATAGACACGAGCCGCTCGAAGCGCGATCGGTCCGAGCTTCGCCTCGGGCCGATCGCGCTCACGACGCCGGTCGCCGCCGGGCTGCTGGTGTTCTTCGCTGCCCCATTTATCACGTTCGTCGTCTATAGCTTCCTGACTGCGGGGTTCTTCAGCGTGTCGGGGCCGTTCACTCTTGATGCGTACCGCGATGCGATCTCGACGCCGATCAACGGCACGCTTGCGATGAACTCGCTCCGCACGGGGCTCATCGCGGCGACGGTCACCGTGCTCGTCGGGCTTCCGATTGCGTATTGGCTTCGCTACCTCGCCGGCGCGATGCAACTGCCGGTGTTGTTCGTGATCACCGCGTCCATGTTCGCGAGCTATCTCGTCCGAATCTACGCATGGCGGACGCTGCTCGGCGAAAACGGGGTCATCAACGCGACGCTCGACCGGATTGGCCTCATCGATCAACCGCTCGGGTTCCTTCTCTTCAGCCGCTTCGCAGTGACTGTCGCGGCGGTTCACCTCTTCATGCCATTCGTCATTCTCACGCTCTATGCAGGGTTGCGGCCACTCCAGCCCAGCTTCCTCGAGGCAGCGCAGGACCTCGGTGCGAACGGACCGCTGCGCTGGCTCAGGGTGATCCTACCTCTGATGGCTGCGCCGATCGCAACCTCGTTCCTGTTCGTGTTCGTGCTCGCCTCATCCGACTGGGTCACGTCGGCGTTTCTCGGCGGTACGAGCGGGCAACTCCTCGGCGCCCGGATCGCTACGACGTTCCGGGAGGCCGGAAACTACCCACAGGGTGCGGCGCTCTCGCTCCTGACCATGCTCGCATTCGCCCTCTGCTTCGTGTTGGTAACGGTCGGCCTTCGGCTCTCGCGCCTCAACAAGATCCACTGGATGAGCTGATGCACAATCCGGCCCTCCGCAGTCCGGTCGCGACGGTGATCACCGGACTCGGTGTCGTCTTCCTCGTCGTCCCTGGCGTCGTCGTCGTGCTCTTCAGCTTCCACAAGACAGCGGGGCTGACTCTGCCATTCCAGGGCTTCTCCCTCCGCTGGTACCGGGCCGTGTTCGCCGACGACGTCTTCGTCCAGGCGATCAAGATGAGCCTCCGGGTGGCGGCCGCAGTGTCATTCATCTGTCTCGTCGTCGGCACTCTCACTGCCTATGGGCTGAGCCGGCTCGGTGCTCGCCTCCGCGGCTCCTTCTCGCTTCTCATCTTCCTCCCTCTTGCGGTGCCTCTCCTCTTCGTCGGTCTCTCGCTGTTTACATTCCTGCCGAAGCTGGGCTTCCAGTTCTCGTTCTGGACTGTCGTGATCGGCCATCTCGTCTACGTGCTGCCGTACTACGTCCTCCTTGTCATCGTCGCGCTCGACCGGCTCGATCCCGCTCTGGAGGAGGTCGCATCCGACCTCGGCGCTCACGCCGTGCATCGGTTCTTCCGCGTCGTGATCCCTCAGGTGTGGCCGGTGCTGATCGCCGCCACGGCCCTCGTCTTTGCCCTGTCGTTCGATGAGTTCCCGATCACGTTCTGGGTCGTCGGTACGGATCAAACAGTGCCCCTCTATATCTACGCCTTGCTGCGCCGATCGGTCGACCCATCCGTCAACGCGATCTCGTCAATGCTCATCGCGGTAACGCTCGTGATGTTCACGACTGCGTTCCTTCTGCTCGCCCGCGCAGAACGCAAGCGCCGTCTGTCGACCGCGAGCCTGGAGGCCTGAATGACAGAGTCCGCCCCTATTGAGTCGCTGCGTCCGCTCGAGATCCAGGAGATCACCCAGGTCTACGGATCAACGACTGCGCTGGACGGAGTGTCGATCACGATCGAAGCCGGCGAGTTCATCACCTTGCTCGGGCCATCTGGCTGTGGCAAGACCACACTGCTCCGGATCATCGCTGGATTCATTCGCCCCACCCGGGGCCGGGTACTCCTCGGCGACCAGGACGTGACCCGCCTAGCTCCGCACAAGCGACCGTTCAACATGGTCTTCCAGCGGCCGACGCTGTTCCCTCACCTCGATGTCTACGGGAACGTTGCGTTCGGCCTCCGTATTGCCCGGCTCGATAAGGCGGAGATCCAGAGGCGTGTCGGTGAGACCCTCGAGCTCGTTCGCCTCGGAGGCTTCGAACGCCGGCGGGCCCACGAGCTCTCGGGTGGCCAGATGCAGCGGGTCGCACTTGCACGAGCTCTCGTCAACCAGCCGAGCGTTCTTCTTCTCGACGAGCCGCTCTCGGCTCTCGACCTCAAGATTCGCCTCGATATGGAGGTCGAACTGCGGCGCGTTCACCGCGACACAGGGGCGACCTTCGTCTACGTCACGCATGACCAGCGAGAAGCCCTGGCGCTTTCCGACCGGATCGCTGTCTTCGATCACGGGCACATCGAGCAGCTTGGCGTGCCGGAGGACGTCTATCGGCATCCGAGTTCGGCGTTTGCGGCTCGGTTCGTCGGCGACGCGAACGTGATCCCCGTCGATGTTCTCGGTGGCGGAGCGGACGGATCGGCGGTGCAGATCGGCGAGCAACGGCGCCCAGTCCCGAACGCTGGTGGGGTCAAGGAAGGCCCTGGTTGGCTCGTCCTGCGACCCGAGTTGGTCGATCTTCACCCCGTGGACGCCAGCGTCGATGGTGCGATTAGAGGAACCGTGATCGACTTTGCGTTCCGCGGCACGGGGTACAGCTACCGGATCGACGTTCCGGGTCTGGCAGAGCCGGTCAAAGCAGAGACGGCAGCGGGCCGTGGCCGCCGGTTCCTCACCGTCGGAGAGCCGGTCCTCCTCGACTGGGATGTCGAGGCCGCGCTCCTCCTCCCACGGGATGTCTAGCCGGCAATGAAGGGGCGGTTGTCGTCCGGTCACCATAGAATGTCGCCTATGGAATCCATGAAGATCCCGAAGCGGCCGACCGGACGCGAGCTCGTCGCGTCGCACCTGCGTCCGATGATCCTCCGCGGCGACATCGAGCCTGGCACGCGCCTCAGCGTGCCGGAGTTGTCCGAGCGGTTCGGTGTGAGCCAGACGCCGGTAAGGGAAGCGCTCCAGCTTCTCGAAGGCGAGGGCCTCGTGCGGATCGACCCTTACAAGGGAGGACGCGTCACTGACCTGAACGCCGACGAGTACGAGGAGATCTACCTGATGCGCGAGGCCCTCGAGCGCCTCGCTGCGCGGCTGGGTACCGAACGGATAGACGAAGCCGGGATCGCTCGCATGCGCTCCCGGCTAGCCGCGATGGAGCGGGCGGCCAGGAAGGGCGATATCGACACCTTCATCGAGGAAGATTGGGCGTTCCACAAGGAGCATTTCGGGGCCGCGGGGAGACCGAGCCTCTGGGATCGAATCATGGGCCTGCGCCGCGAGTCCGAGCGGTACACGCGGGCCACCTATCGCCGTGATCCGAAGCGGATGAGCGAGAACGTGAAGGTCCACGAGGAGCTCATTGACTGCATCGAACAGCGCGATGCCGAGGCCGCAGAGAACTGGGTTTCGGACGTCCTCTCGGACGTCAAGCGGACGCTCGACGAGCTGGTCGGAGGCGCGCAAGACGTTGCTCAGACGAAGGGCCCGTAGGCCGCCACCCCCGCCCTTGATAGTATAGACTACAGAGATGAGATCGACGCTGGTTCCGAGTCGATGAAGCGCGCGCTCGGTCCAGTGGTGATCGGCGGTCAGTCGATGCCCTGGGGGAAAGGTGTCGTCGCGAACGGATTCGTCTTCCTCTCTGGCCTCGAGGGTCGGACCGACGACGACGGCCGACCGGTGGCCGGGATCGAGAACCAGACGACGATCGCGCTCGAGCGTGGCCGACAGTATCTGGCAGAGGCGGGTGCGTCGCCCGATGGCATCGTGAGACTCGTGCAGTATCTCGCGAACAGCGACGACGTTGCCGGGTACCACGCCGCGCGAGACGCGTGGATGCGCGAGCACGCCGCGCACCTCTTGTCCGAGCAGTCCTACGCGGGCATCCTCCTCGTCCAGTCTTTCACGCGACCCGACAGATTGGTGGAGATCGAGATGACGGCGGTCGTCGACGAGGCGACCGGGTGACGTACGACTGCGACGTTGTGGTCGTCGGCGCCGGACTTGCGGGCGTGGTTGCCGCCCGCGAGCTGGGAGCCTCCGGTCGCGATGTCGTTGTTCTCGAGGCCCGCGATCGAGTCGGCGGTAGGGCTCTCACGCGCCCGCGATGGGGACGCCATGTCGACGTGGGTGGGCAAGCGTTCCACTGGTTGCAGCCGTTCGTCTGGGCGGAGATCCTGCGTTACGGGTTCCAGGTCTACGACCGGCCGCCCGTCAGCGTTGCCCACGTCGTCTCCGCCGGAACCTGCCGCAGCCTGAGCGCGGAGGCTGCGGGCGATCTCGTCTCCGAGGGATACCAGACCCTGTACGGCCCAGAACTCGAAGTCCTTGAGCGCCCGTACGAGCCTTTGTTCCACGCGGGACGCGTTGCGGATCTCGACGGGTTCACGGTTCGTGAGCGTCTCGATGCATTGGGTCTCGACGGCCTTGCCCTTGACATTCTCGACGCAGCTCTGACGGTGAATTTCAACGGGCCGCTCGAGCGGGGCGCCTTCACGCAAGGGCTGCGACGGTTCGCACTGGCACTCGGCCGGCCAGCACTGCTTCCCGAGGTTGTGCGGTTCCGGCTCGTCGGAGGGTTCCAGGCCCTGGTCGACGCGATCGCAGCTGACGCGCGCGCGGACATCAGGCTGTCGAGCCCGGTCTCCGCTGTTCGATCGGAGAGCGTCGGCGTCTTTGTGGATCTGCGCGACGGTGGGCAGGTTTCGGCTCGGCACGCCATAGTCACGATCCCGATCGAGCTCCTTCGCGAGGTTGAGTTCTCGCCGGCACTCGAAGGAGCAAAAGCACGGCTGGCAGAAGACGGGCAGGTAACGCAGGGCGTTATGCTGTGGGTTCACCTCGCCGGCGAGCACGAACCATTCATGTGCTTTGCGCCCGGATCGTCACCTCTCGTTTTCATGAAGTACGACGGTGAGGTCGAGGGAGGGGTCGTCGCCCAGGCGTTCGGCCCCGACGGTCGGAAACTCCATCCAGACGACCGCGACGAAGTGGAGGCAGCCGTGCGACAGTGGCTCCCCGAAGCTGAGGTAACCGAGACCCTCGGACACGACTGGGTCGGTGACGAGTGGTCGCGGGAGGCCTGGGCGATGTACCGGCCCGGCCATCTGACCCACCTACACGAGCTCCAGACTCCCCACGGTCACGTGCACCTGGCGGGCGCGGGACTCGCCAACGGCTGGGTCGGATACTTCGATGGCGCGATTGAGACCGGGATCACGACCGCGCGCCGCCTCGTCGCGGCAGCCTGAGAGCTGGAGCGCCCTCCGTGCAGAACGAACGATTCGATGTCGCGATCATCGGCGCCGGAATGGCGGGGATCAGCGCCGCATTCGCGGCGAGGCGGCGAGGAGCAACCGTAGCTCTCTTCGAGCCTGGGGCGGTCGGCGGAACCTGAATCACGCGTGGGTGCATTCCCACGAAAGCCCTGGTCAGGGCCGCCGAACTCGCTCACGACATCCAGCATCGCGCGAACACGTTCGGCATTCGCACAGGGAACGTCGAGATCGACTTTGGCGCCGTGATGGATCGAGTCCGCCGGGTCATCGCAGACGGGACTACGTACTACGAGCGGCGATTGGTCGAGGAAGGAATCGAGCTCGTACGTGACCACGCCCGGTTCGTCGGCCCGTCTGAACTGGAGGCCGGAGGTCGACGCGTCGCCTTTCGACAAGCTCTCATCGCCACGGGCGCCACCCCGAGAAAGTTCGATGTACCGGGCGCCGACCTCGTCTCGACCGTGACCAGTGACGACTTGATGCAGGCGTCGAGGCTCCCAGAGCATCTGATCGCGATCGGCGCCGGCGCGGTCTCACTCGAGTTCGCGCAGGCATACCGGCGACTCGGAGCCAACGTGACGATCGTGCAACGCGGCCAGCACATTGCTCATGGGGAGGACGAAGAGCTCGGCGACCTGCTGCGGACGTACCTCGAGGAGGAAGGGATCACGGTCCTCACAGGAGCTGCCGTCGAGCGGCTCGAGCCGGCCGGGTCGCAAACTGCAGTCATCTGCAGCGATGGGCGACGCGTTGCTGGTGACCTCGTCCTGGCCGCCGTCGGCCGCGACCCGGTGGTGCAGGGTCTCGATCTCGACGCTGTCGGCGTTCTCTACAACCGTTGGGGCATCAAGACGGACGCAACGTTGAGGACGGCAGCCCCGAACATCTGGGCCGTCGGTGACGCGAACGGCGGCATGTTGTTCACGCATGTAGCAACGTACGAGGCTCCGATCGCGATCTCAAACATGCTCGACGGCACCTCGCTTCAACCCGACTATCGGACGATGCCAAGGGCGATCTTCACCGACCCGGTTCTCGCGTCCGTCGGCCTCTCAGAGCGGCAGGCGCTCGAGGCTGGGCACGCCGTCGAGGTGAGAAGATCTGATGTCGGGACGCGTGGAAAGGCACGCGCGATTGGCGATCAACGAGGACGGGTGAAGTTCGTTCTCGAGGCCAAGACCGGAGTCATTCTTGGCGTCGGCATTCTGGCCCGCGACGGAGCCGATCTGCTTCCCGGGCCACAGGTGGCGATGAACGCACCCGGCGGAACCCTGGCACCGCTGCTTGCGACCGTACACACCCATCCGACCCTGAGCGAGGCCGTGAAAGTCGCCGCCCGCGGTGGCTGAGCGGCAACCGCGACCGAATCAAGACGGTCGCAACACGCCACAGTTCCCCAGGCTACCCGGTCGTGAGTTCTGCCCAGCGCTTTGACCACTCGGCGCTCGTCACGAACTCGTCCGACTTGAGCGGCGGCGCGGGAAGCGCTGGCGTCGTCTCGAGGTAGGCGTCAATGTCGCCGTAGGGATACAGATCACGCGTTGCCGGATCGAGGAACTTCTCGGCACCCTTGACCGTAACGCCGCCGGCGAGAGCGACGTTCGCCGCCGCATTGGTCTCCGGATCGAGAACCTCGTTGATCATGGCGTACGCGGTCGCGACGTTGTCGGCTTTTGTGCCGATCGCGTATCCGTCTGCGAAGGAGAACGTCCCGTCTGTTGGCGCTACATTCGAGGTGATTGTCTTCTTGCCTGCAGCGGCCGCGAACCCGTTCAGTGCCGCCCAGCCGCCGAAACAGGCGACCACTTCGCCGGAGACCAGCAGGTTCGCCATATCGCCAAACGTCGGGGAGAGCCCTTTGGCCTGCCCGACGTACGGCTCGAGGAAGCTCGCGCAATCCTCCATCTTGTCCTTTGGCAAGGCCCCGGAGTCGAAGCCGAGCACGGAGCAGGCGATCTGCAGGTTCCAAGAAGAGTCGGCGTTGACGGCGATCTTCCCCTTCAGCGACGACGCGAGCAGATCCTCCCAGGCTTTCGGCGCCTGTGAGAACACCGTCGTGTCGTAGGTGAGCGCCGCAGAACCGAAGGTGAACGGGACAAACACCCTCGTTCCGTCGCCATCCGACCAGGCAGGGTCTTCCTTTGCGAAGAACGACAGATAGTTGTCGAGATTCGGAATGCGCTCGCTGTCGATCGGTGTGTAGATCCCGCCGACCTCGACGATCCTCTGGGTGAATGGCGTTGTGAAGTCGATGATGTCGATGCCCTTGCCCCCACCACCGGCGTATTTGGCGATGAGGTCTTCGGGGACGCCGAGGTAGGACGCTCTGAGCTTGACGCCGTCCTCCTTGCGCCAGGGGGCGAGCACCTCGCGCAGATCTTCGCCCTCGAACCCGAAGTAGTCGAGGAACCCGCCAACGGTCTCGGTCGAAGCTGCGCTTTTGCTCGACCCCCCACACGCCGCGACGAGTGTCGAGAAGCTACTCAGGCCAACCACGGTGACGCCGGCCCGGAGCAGGAATCCGGATCGGGTCGTTGATCCTTCGAGCATCGTGGCGCGAGCAGACGGCGGGGTGGGCGACATGGTCTCTCTCTCCTCAATTCTGCCAATTATAGATTCTATAGACTATAGAACACGTAACAGGCCCGAATTTCACAGATCGAGACCACCGCTTTCCGAGACCAGGCTCCAACCTCTGGCTGCGCCAGTGCGTCGCCAGTCGACCATGAGAGTGAAGGGTGGCGGTTGAAGGCCCCGTCTCGGAGAACCGGGGAACAGGACGTTTCCGCTCCGACGCTCGTCGTGCTCGTCCTTATCCCGACCCTCCTTTGGGGCCTGCCGTTCCCCGCTCGCAAGCTTGCCCTCGACGAGTTGGGAACCGCCGACCTTGTGTTCTGGATGAGGGCGCTGGGTGCGGTCACCCTGGGGGTGATAGTCCTGTGCAGGCCGGTGTCGGCCGCCGCATTGCGACGCCAAATAATCCTTCCCGGGCTCGTCCTCGGAGGACTCGTCACGGCCGGAACCGTTCTGCAGACAGCCGGGATCGAAGGCTCGACAGCGTCGAACGCCGGGTTCATCACCTCCCTCTTTGTGGTGTTCACCGTGCTGATCAGTGCCGTCGTCGATCGCCGCACGCCGTCGTCCGCGGTCGTGTTCGCGACTGCGCTCGCGGTTGTTGGGCTCGCTTTGCTCTCGCTCAACGGGTTCGAGATCGCTGCCGGGGACCTGTTGACACTCCTGGCTGCCTTCGTCTTTGGTGTGCACCTCGTTGTCCTCGGCCGCACCGTCAAGGAAGTCGACCCACTCGCCATTGCGTTCGTCCAGGTGGCGTTCAGCGCAATCCTGGCAGTTCCCCTTGCTCTGCCAGGAGGGCTCGATACGGCGGGGGCGCTCGAGGTTCCCGGGTTGCTCTTTCTGAGCGGCGTTCTGGCGGGTGGTATCGCGATCGGCGTGCAGGCCCTTGCCCAGCGGGCAATGACGGCCAGTCGCATGGCCATCCTGCTCGGTGGCGAATCGATCGTCGCCGCAATAGCCTCGGCGCTATGGCTCGGTGAGGCGTTGACGCTGCGTCAGTGGATCGGGGGCCTTCTGCTCCTAGCCGCGATGGCCGTCTCCGAGATCGCAACTTCTCGGGCAGCGCTCAACGCGCCACGCAATACCCTTGCTCCAGAGCCTGCTGCAGGGCACATCGCTCCGTAATCGAGACGGCGTCGCCGATGACCTGGCGTCAAGACCGGACGTGCCCGAACCGCAGGTGAACGTTCTTGACCTGGGTGTACGACTCCAGTTCCTCGAAGTTTTCCTCGCGTCCGACCCCACTGTTCTTGACACCGCCGTAGGGAGTTCCCGGGAAGTGCCGTTGGTTCTCGTTTACCCAGACATAGCCCGCCTCGACGTCACGGGCGAATGCGTGCGCTGTTGTCAAGTCCGAGGTGTAGATGCTCGCGGTCAACCCGTACTCGACGCCGTTGGCGACTTCGACGGCGTGGTCAAAGCCGTCAACCGGCATAGCCGCCAGTACCGGGCCAAAGATCTCCTCCTGGGCGAGCCTGCTCGTTGGAGAGACGTCGGCGAAGAGCGTTGGCGGCACGAAGAAGCCACGACCCAGGTCGCCGTCGACAAGTCGCGCGCCACCCGCTACGAGGCGGGCACCATCGTTTAGTCCACGATCGATGTGTGAGAGGACCTTTTCCAGCTGTGTCTCGCTCACAAGCGCTCCGACTTCCGTCGTTGGATCCAGGGGGTCGCCGACGTGGAGCGCGGCGAGTCTCTCTCCGAGCCGCTCGATGAAGTCTCCGTAGATGTCCCTGTGCACGAGGAGCCGTGAGGTCGAGCCGCACGCCTGGCCCTGGAAGTTGAACCTCATGCCGCTGATCACGCCTTCCATCGCAGCGTCGAGATCTGCATCGGGCCAGACCACGATGGGGTTCTTTCCGCCAAGCTCGAGCGTCACGTGCTTGACGGCGACGGATGCGGCACGCGCCTGGATCAGGCGACCCGTCTGGGCGCTGCCGATGAACGCAATCCGGGGAATGCCCGGGTGCGTGACGAGCGCATCGCCTGCCTCGTTTCCATAGCCGGTCACGACGCTGACGAGGCCTGGCGGGAAGATTGTCTCGAGAAGGTCGGCGAGCGCGAGCGTCGAGAGCGACGTCATCTCGGACGGTTTGACGATCACCGCGTTGCCGGCCATGAGCGGGGCTGCGATCCTCGCAAGCGCGAACATCAGAGGATGGTTGAAGGGCACGATCCTTGCGACGACCCCGTAGGGCTCCCGGACCGTGTAGTTCAGCCGGTCGTGCCCCGTTGGCACGGTTGTCCCGCGCAGTTCGTGGCCGAGGCCCGCGAAGTAGCGAAGGTGCCAGATCCCGTAGTCGACATCCGCCGCCATCTCGTGTCTGGGGCTGCCGTTGTCGGCAACGTCGAGATCGAGTAAGTGCGTTCGGGCCGAATCGACTGCCTCCGCGAGCTGGTGCAGGAACTCGGCGCGCTCCTGCATCGTGGTGCGTCGCCATTCCCGCGCTGCTCGCGCCGCGCTCTCAACGGTAACCGCGACGTCCTCGGCGTCGCACCGCGGGAACCGCCCGATCAGTGCCCCCGTTGCCGGGTTGACGGCATCGATCGTCTGTCCGGAAATCGCGGTGCGCCGCTTTCCCCCGATCAGAGCCGGTGTCACGTCCATAGGTTCAACAGACTATAGAATCGTCGCATCATGGGTCGCGCCTCCCTGGAACGAGCACGAGGCGTAGGGCGGCGATGCTGACGAAGTACGTGACGGTCGCGGCCGCCCCGCTGAGTGCCCACGCGAGCGCTGTGGGCAGCGCGTTCGCCACCAGCATCGCCGCGCAGATCGCACCGACGATAGCGACGGGTTGCGCGAGGACGGGGCTCGTGGCCGGCGGCGCCTCGCCCGCCTGAGCAAGCAGCGCGAGAGCCGAGAAGCCGAGTGCGGCGACTCCGCAGAAGGCGAACACCTCCGGCGCGGTTGGAAGCCCGTGTCGGCGCACCAGCAGGACACCTGCTCCCCAGAGTGTCAGGGTGAAACCGTGGGGAACGAGGGCGGCGCTCGTGACATCACTGAGACCGGAGCGGAGACGCTGCGTCACACTGGCTCATTCTCCGATTCGAGGATTGGCTCGAGGAATCGTCGGGCTCGAGGGGGTATATCGACGACGCGTGCCTCGAGCGATGCTGAACGGGCCTCCCGGAGCATTCGGCGCAGGACGAGCGCACTCGTCACGTCGAGCCGACCAACGCCGCCAAGGTCGATTTCGACAACCGACGCCTGCGGGTAGTCCGCGAGGGCGTCGGCGAACGCGTCCTCGATTACCTTGCTGCTTGCGAACCAGAGGACACCGCGCGGACGGAAGACGAGAACGTCACCTGCCATGCGAACGTCGATGTCGATCAGCATCTCGCGGATCAGATGAACGAGAACGGCGATGACAACGCCGAGCAGGACTGCGTACTCGATGTGGGGCGCAAGGGCGACCGTGGCGACGAAGGTCGTCCAGGCAACGACCGCCTGCCAGCGGGACAGTCGGATGAGCCGGAAGAGCGGTCGGAGTCGAGCCAGCCCGAGAGCGCCGACCAACACGATCGCGGCGAGAACGGCAACCGGGAGGGGAGCGAGCACTCCGGCAAACGGCAGAAACAGGAAGACAGCGAGCCCGGTGATGCCCCCGGCCCACCGGGTTTTTGCACCGGCGAGTCGATTCAGCGAGCTGCGGGAGAACGATCCGCCGACGGGGAAACCGCCCGAGACGCCGGAGGCGAGGTTTGCCGCCCCCTGGCTCACGAGTTCCTTGTTCGCGTCCCAGGGTTGGCGTTCGATCGTTGCGAACGTGCGCGCGATCGCGGACGGCTCGGCGAACCCGACGAGCGCAATGATCAGCCCGGAGACGACAAGCATCGGCATCGTGCCTGGGGCAACGTCGAACGAGAACGACGGCAGTCCGAGTTCTACGGATCCGACGGTCGCACCATCGTACGCCGTCGACCTCGACCACGCGATGGCCGCGATGACGACAACGAGCGCGCCGGGAACGAGCCTGTGCAGGCGAGGGGCACCGAGCATGATCAGGATCGTCGCGGCGGAGAGCGCGAGCGCGGTCAAGCTCCACGCCGACGCGTGCACGAGCGCATCGATCGCCCCTTCGATCACACCGTCCCCCTTCACGTTGACCCCGAGCGCTGCCGGGATCTGTGAGGCGCAGATCAGGATCGCGGCGCCGGGGACGAAGCCGATCAGGACAGGCTCGGAGAGGAGATAGGCGACGACCCCTCCGCGTATCAACCCAAGGACAACACGGATCACGCCGACGATGAGTGCGAGCAGGATCCCGAGCTCGATGTATTCGTCGCTCCCCGGCGTTGCCTGCGCAGAAAGGGCTCCGAAGGTCAGCAGCGACGTAAGCGCCACGGGGCCGGTCTGGAGATAGGGGGAGCAGGCGAAGAATGCGGCCACGAGGGGCGGCAGGGCAGCGGCGTACAGGCCTCTTTCTGGTGGCATCCCGGCAAGCGCCGCGTAGGCGAGAGACTGCGGCACGAGGACGGCGGCGACGCTCAACCCGGCAACGATGTCCCCCGCCGAAGGTTTCGGCGTGAGTAACGCCCGGTGGCGGGCCCGAGCCCCGACTCCAGTCATGGCACTTCCGCCAGAGCCTCGGCCCACTTCATGACGGAGCGGCCCGAGCGCTCGCGTTCACCGCGCCGCTGGCTCCAGCTCGACGTGGGGGCTTTGCGCCATGATCTCCCTGGCTCGCTGCTGCGCCGAATCCGAGAGGGGCGAAAGCGGCGGTCGAGCAAAGGCCGAGGGCATCAGCCCGAGTTCCTTCATCACCCACTTCGCGGGAATCGGGTTCGTTTCCATGAACGCGAGCTCGACAAGCGGATGCAGGTCGTAGTGAAGCCGAAGCGCCTCGTCGGGGCGACCGGCCACGTGGTGGTCGTACATGTCTGCAACAGGGCGTGGCGCGAAGTTGGCGACGCAGCTAAGGTGCCCCGCCCCGCCAAGCGTGAGCATCGGGTAACAGAGAAGCTCGATCCCGGAGTAGGCGAGGAAGTCTCTGCCGCACTCGTTGAGCACGTAGGAGACATGCTCGAAGTCCTTGGTCGTCTCCTTGATCCCGACGATGTTCTCGAACGATCGCCGAAGCCGCCCGACTGTCTCTGGGCTGATGTCAACGGCTGCACGGACGGGAACGTTGTAGACGATGATCGGAAGCGAGGGGAAGGCGGTCGCCACGGCGCCGTACCAGTCGAAGAGACCCTGTTGCGTGGGGCGCCCGTAGTACGGCGTGACAACGAGCACTGCGTCTGCCCCCAGGCGCTCGGCCGCAGCCGTCATCTCCAGCGTCTCGTCGAGGCGTGCAGAGCCCGTTCCGGGCAGGAACGGGTAGCGGTCGTCGAGTTCCTCTGCGACCACTTCCATCACTGCGATCCGCTCCTCGATCGTCTGGGAGGTCGGCTCGCCGGTTGAACCGCCGACCGAGATCCCGTGGGAACCCTGCTCGAGCTGCCAGCGAGCGAGGCTACGGACGCTTTCGAGGTCGAGTTCCCCGTCGTCCCGAAAAGGGGTCACGAGTGGCGTAATGGCGCCACGGATCTGTTGTGGATCTGACCGGAACCTCACGCTTTCTCCTCCTCGTCAGTTCGTCGCTCCTTCTTCCAGGACTCGTAGGCCTGGACGTTCTCCTGACCGAGCGGGAAGAGGCCCTCGATGCTCTCGCCATTGTCGACTCGTTCGAAGGCGTACTCCTCGCGGAGTTCCTGCTCGAGTGCGTCGTAGGCGACCTCCTCAGCCAATGCCGCGGGAACAACCATCACACCCTCGGCGTCGCCGACGATCACATCCCCGGGCATGACAAGTACTCCCCCGCACGAGATCGTAACGTTGCTCTCGAGCGGGTAGTGGCGCAAACCGAGAACCGCGGCGTGCGGTGCCCTGAAGTACGTCGGGATCTCGAGCTCGCGGACGGCGGGACTGTCGCGGAGACCACCGTCCGTGACGATTCCCGTCGCGCCCCGTCGCAGGGTGCGGAGCGCAAGGATGTCGCCGATCGTCCCTGCACCTGTGTCGCCCCGAGCCTCAATCACGAGAACCTCCTCCGGCCCGATCGACTCGACGGCGCGTTTTTGTGCGTTTAGCCCACCTGTTTCTGCGGCGACGACATCCTCCCGGACAGGCACGTAGCGCAGCGTGTGGGCGTAGCCGAGCAAGCGGAGGTCGGGACGGGTCGGCTGAAGGCCAGCCATGAACGTGTTCGCGATACCCCTCTTGCGCAACTGGACGGTGAGAGTCGCGGTCGAGACTTTACGGAGAGCGGTCCAGGCACCGTCGGAGAGTGTTGCGATGCGTGGCGCGCCTGCGCCTAGTGCCGCTGCCCGCGCTGCGGGGGAGATTCGCGGCATCGCCCCATAGGCTGCAAGGTCGGAGGTGGCTGCGACGACCTCGTTGGTAAGTCTTCCGATCCCGTCGATCTCGACCGCCACGACGTCGCCGGGATTGATGGGGCGGGAGTTCGCGGGGGTGCCGGTGAGGATGACGTCTCCTTCTTCCAGCGTCATGAAGCGAGAGAGATCCGCGATCAGCTGTCCTATCGTGAAGAGGAAGTTCGACGTGTCATCCTCCTGCACGACCTCGCCGTTGACGAGCGTCCGAAGGCGAATCGCGCTCGGGTCGAGCTCGCCGGCGGGTACGAGTAGGGGGCCGATTGGCGTGAATCCGTCGTGGCCCTTCGCCAGAACGTTCGAGCCTCGGTCGGCCCAGCGGAGGTCGTAGACACCGAAGTCGTTCGCGGCCGTGTAAGCGCCGACATAGTCGAGCCCTTCCTCCGGCGAGACATTCCGCGCCTGCCGACCAACGACAACAGCCAGCTCACCTTCATAGGCGAGCAGCTCGCATTCACGTGGTCGGATGACGGGTGCTCCGTCAGACGAGAGCGACGACGGAGGCTTGAGGAAGTACGACGGATGCTCCGGGGTGCGCCCCCTCTCACGTGCCCGGCTGCGGTAGTTCAGGTGAACCGCGATGACTTTCGAGGGAGCGAGTCCGAGCGGATGACGACCGGCGGACGTCATCGCAGCGACTCGAGCAACAGTGGGAGCGGGTGAGAGCAGCAATGCATTTTCAATACACTATAGAATCAAGTCTGCACGAACCACTCCGTCGTACCTCACAACGGTTGCGAGCGCATGATCACCATCAAACGCCCTACTCACCTCGAGGCCCAGCGCCACTTCATCGGCGGCGAGTTCTGCGGTTCGGCGAGTGGACAAGTGTTCGAGACGGTTGATCCAGCCCGCGGCAACGTCGTGGCCGAGGTTGCCGACGGAGGCGAGCGTGATATCGCCGCGGCTGTCGCCGCCGCGACCGATGCCTTCACGGTTGGCCCGTGGCCGCGGATGAAGGCCACTGAGCGCGCCGCGATCCTGCGGCGAATCGCGGAACTCCTAAGGCGCGATGCCGACGAATTCGTCGCACTCGAGAGTCTCGATGTCGGGCTTCCCGTAGGTCAGATGCGCGGCATGGCCTCCAGGGCGGCGCACAATTTCGACTACTTCGCCGGCGTCATCGGAGAACTCGCCGGTCGCGCCTACCGGGTGGGCGACGAGTTTCTCAACTACACGATCCACAAGCCAGTCGGCGTGGCGGGGCTGATCATGCCCTGGAACGCGCCCCTCATGCTCTCAACCTGGCGGATCGCGCCGTGCCTGGCGGCAGGAAACACGATCGTTCTCAAACCCGCCGAATGGTCGCCTCTCACGGCGACGCGGCTCGCCGGGCTCATAGCCGAGGCCGGCGTGCCGTCGGGAGTCTTCAATGTCGTGCACGGATTCGGCGAGACCGCCGGAGCTCCATTGTCGCGGCATCCGGATGTCAGGCTGATCTCGTTCACGGGAGAGACGACGACCGGCCAAACGATCATGGCGGCGGCAGCGCCAACGCTGAAACGTCTCTCACTAGAACTCGGCGGCAAGTCTCCGATGCTCGTGTTCGCCGATTGCGATCTCGATCGGGCTGTGGATGCCGCACTCGCGCAGATCTTCACGTTCAACGGGCAACGGTGCACGGCAGCCTCGCGACTCCTCGTAGAAGAGCCGGTCTACGCCGCCTTCGTGGAAGCGTTCGCCGCGCGCGCCGCGAACGTCCGGGTCGGCGATCCGTTCTCCCCTGATACGGAGCTCGGCCCGCTGATCCATCCCGACCACCACGCCCGGGTTCTGGGCTACATCGACTCGGCGGTCGAAGAAGGCGCGCGCGTCGCAGCAGGCGGAGGACGCCCTGAGCACCTCGCCTCGGGAAACTACGTTGCCGCAACGCTTCTCGCTGACGTGCGCGAGGAGATGCGTGTCTTCCGCGAGGAGATCTTCGGCCCCGTCGCCGTCGCGATGCCGTTTCGGAGCGACGAGGAGGCCGTGAGGCTGGCTAACGCGACCGAGTACGGCCTTGCGGCATATGTCTGGACGGCCGATCTCAAGAGAGCCCACACCGTCGCACAGGCGATCGACACCGGCATGTGCTGGGTCAACTCGCAGAACGTGCGCGATCTCCGGACGCCGTTCGGTGGCGTCAAGCGCAGCGGCGTCGGGCGCGAGGGAGGCGAGTACAGCTTCGAATTCTACTGCGATCTCGAGACGATTCACGTCGCCCTTTCCGACAACGCGATCCCGCGCATCGGCCTGTCAGATCAGAGCTCCTGATGGGCCTGTCCCACACCAAAGGCGAACCACTGGAGGAACCGTCATGACCACCGCTGAGGCCCTCGTACGCCACGTCGTCCGGCCGGAGTTCGACATCGTCCGCGTCCACCACGTTGAGCTGCTCGTGCCCGATCTCGAGGCCTCTGCGACCTTCTACGTCGACCTTCTCGGGCTCGTCGTCACCGAGCGAACATCGGACGCACTCTATCTCCGCGGCTGGGAAGAGCATCATCACCACAGCCTCGTTCTGCGCGAAGCGGCCGAAGCCGGTGTGGGACACGTCGCGTTCCTCGTTCGAGAGGACGATGACCTCGACCGACTGGAGGTCGTGCTGGCAGCGCGTGGTGACGTCACGACCTGGGTGGACGACGAGCGCGGACAGGGGCGCGCGCTGCGAGCTCAGGACAGCCTCGGCTGCCCGATCGAGTTCTTCCACTCGATGGACAGGGTCGAATCGCAGATGCAGCGCTTTGACCTCCACCGTGGTGCCCCTGTCATGCGCCTCGATCATGTCAACTTTCACGTGCCACGGCCCGAGGACGCAATACCGCTCTGGCAAGAGCTCGGCTTCCGCTGCTCCGAATACATCTCCACGGAGGGCCCAGATGAACGGATCACCGGGGCCTGGCTACACCGAAAGCCGAACGTCCACGACGTTGCCTTCACCGCCGGTCGAGGTCCGCGGCTCCACCACACGGGGCTCTGGGTGGCCGAGACGGTCGCGGTTCTCCGCGCGTGCGATCAACTCGCCGCGGCAGGCCATTCGGCGGCGATCGAGCGTGGGCCTGGCCGGCACGGCGTGAGCAATGCCTTCTTCGTCTATCTCCGCGATCCGGCTGGACACCGGATCGAGCTCTACACCTCCGACTACTACACCGGAGACCCCGATCAGACGCCCCTGCGCTGGAGTCTCGACGACCCTCGCTGTCGAACGTTCTGGGGGACGCGTGCGCCCGACAGCTGGTACGAGGAGTCATCGACGCTCGTTGGACTGGACGGCAAAGCCGTGCCGATCGTCGATTCGACGGTGGACGAGCGTTCCGAGATCATGGTGTGACTCTCTGAACGGAGCATGACGGTGCTGACCTACTACGACAGCTCGTTCGCCACCTGCCCCCGCAAAGGCCGCGTCGCGCTCGAAGAGAAGGGCGTCCCATACCGCAAGGTCGAAATCGACATGCAATCGCCCGAGCGGAAGGACCATGCGAGCGAGTTCAGGAGAGTGAACCCGACCGGCGTGCTCCCGGTCATCGAGCATCACGGACGTTTCGTCACGGAGTCGACCGTGATTTGCGAGTACGTGGACGAGGCGTTCAACGGGCCAGCACTGATGCCGGAGGATCCATATTGGCGTGCGCGTGCCCGGCTCTGGATGAAGAGGATCGAGGTGGAGATTCACGTTCCCCACCATCTGGCCATCAACTACGCCCTCTCGTTCGTCCCGGACATCGAGGAGAACAACGTCGACAAGGCGGAGTACCTGGAGATACTGACACCGGCGCGGCGTGAGATCGTGGGTGACGTCTTCGAGCGCGGCCTCGAGAGTCGCTACGTGCTTGATGGTCTCGCCGCCTACGACCGGTTCTTCGCCGACATGGAGCTGGCGCTCTCCGAAACTCCGTGGCTCGGGGGTGGGGCATTCTCGCTGGGTGACGTCGGGGTCGCCCCGTGGGCACTGAGGATGGGCAAGGAGTACGGCTACGCCGACCTTCTGTGGAAAGACAGGCCTAACGTCGCTGACTGGTTCGCACGCGTCGATGGGCGAGATGGGTTCCGCCGCGCGATCGACGTGCCTGGCGCGAACGAATGGATCGATAAGTTCCGCGAGTACGGCGATCGCGGCCGTGCGCAGGTGACGGCGATTCTCGACCAGCGCCGCGCAGAGTCGCGGGTCTGACTGGCCTAGCGTTGTTCTGTATCACGGCCGGCGTCGAGCCAATGCTCAGCGGCGCGCATGAACGCGTCGACGAGGTCGGGTCGGTCGTCAGCGACGATGTCGTCGCCCTGGGAGATGTGGTAGCCCTGCAGTCCGATCATGTGGGCCCAGATCCGGTACGAGGGTCTTAGCTTGCCGATCGCGTCCCAGTCGAGGTCAAGGCGGTCGGAGGGGTTCACCGGGGCGATGGTGTCTTTCTGGTAGATCCCTTCGAGTGACATCAGCTTCCAACCTGCCTCGGTGCGGCGAAGGCGTGAGACGAATCTGCAGTACATGATCGTGTCGACCTCGATGCCGTCGAGGATGCTGCGGTTGTGAATCTCGCCTAGGCTCTCGCAGAGTGCGCGGTCACCGTTGATCCGAATTTCGGTCGGTGTTACGAGGTGCTTGCTGTGCCGGCCGCGCTCGGCCATCACCCGAGAGGCCTCGGCGAACTCGCGGCCCGTTCCGCCTTCGAACCATGTGGTCCTGATCCAGGAGTCGTCGGTGAACGCCTCGGCAAGGCGTTCCCAATCGCCCTTGTCGCGCCAGAAACGTTCGAGCCGCACGGCCTCCGCGACTGCAAGCTTGTCGACCGTCGCCGTTAGGCCATCGCGTCGTAGGTCGTGGACAAGCAGAGAGTCGGTCATGGAGGCTCCTGTTCGATTACCAGATACCACAGGTTAGAGAATATAGTCTACAAACATTGGCTCTCGGTATCAGTGTTCAATCGTCGATCGAAGGGGCGTGACCGAAAGATGCTCAAGTACTACGACATGGCGTACGCGACCTGCCCCCGTAAGGGCCGGTTCGCACTCGAGGAGAAGGGCGTGGATTACGAACGCCATCCGATCGAGATGACAGATCCGCTGCGTGCCGACGAGGACAGCTGGTTCCGCACTGTGAACCCTCGGGGAGAACTCCCGATCATGGATCACGACGGGCGTTGGCTGCGAGAATCGACCGTGATCTGCGAGTACGCGGAAGAGGCGTTCGAAGGTCCCGCACTTCTGCCGGCCGAACCCTACTGGCGCGCGGTTGCCCGCCTGTGGATGAAGCGACTCGAGGTCGAAATCCACTATCCGCATCACGTCGCGATCAACTGCGCGATCGCGTTCGTCCCTGACCTCGCGAACCGTGGCATCTCCCGAGCGACCTACTTGGCCGCGATCACTCCTTCGCGTCAGCCAGTCATCGCCGATATCTTCGACCACGGCATCGACTCGCAACACGTACGAGAGGGGTTCGCAGCCTACGATCGGCTCTTCGCGGATATGGAGGTTGCTCTGACACAAACGCCCTGGCTCGCGGGAGAGACGTTCTCCCTCGCTGAGGTCGGCGTCGCACCGTGGGCTTTGCGAATGGGTGAGGAGTTCGCGCTCGCTGACATCCTTTGGGAGGGTCGTCCGCGGATTCGAGAGTGGTTCGCTCGTATTCGGGAACGCCCAGGATTCCGTCGGGCGATCGATACGCCAGGCGCTGCAGAGTGGATCGTGAAGTTCCAGGACCTCGCCTTGCAATCCAAGCCCGAGGTCGAGCGCATGATGGCGGATGTCCGAGCAGCGAGATGAAGACGTGGCAGAACTACATTGGGGGCGAATGGCTGGACTCGTCCGACGGTGCGACCCGCGAGATCATCAACCCGGCGACCGAAGAGGTGACCGCGATCGCGCCGAGTTCGACCGCAGATGATGTGGATCTCGCCGTCACGGCTGCAAGGAAGGCGTTCTCGACATGGTCTGACGCGACACCGCGCGAATGCTCCGAGATGCTGTTCGCCGTCGCAGCGATTGCCGAAAGCCACCTCGAAGAGCTCGCAGAGCTCGACATGCTCGACGCAGGAAAGCCGAGGAGCTTTGCCCGTTTCGAGGTCGAGTGGGCAATCGACGACATCCGTTGCGTCGCCGGGCTCGCGCGCTCGCTCGAGGGGCGGAGCGTCGACGAGTACGTCCGCGGTTACACGTCGATGATCCGGCGGGAGCCGCTTGGCGTGGTGGCTCACATCGAGCCGTGGAACTACCCGTTCTTCATTCCCGCCACAAAGCTAGCGTTGGCGCTCGCGACCGGAAACGCACTCGTCTTCAAGCCGTCTGAACTGACGCCTCAGTCGATGCTGCGACTCGCCGAGTTGACACAGGACGTGATTCCAGCGGGTGTCTACAACGTGATTTGCGGTGACGGAATCCCAGTCGGCAAGGCGATCGCCGGGCATCACGACATCGCCCTCGTGAGCTTGACGGGAGAGCCCAGCACTGCGATCGAGATCGCCCGCGAGGCGGCCCCGTCGCTGAAGAGACTCGGTTTCGAGCTCGGTGGGAAAGCGCCCGTCGTCGTGTTCGACGACGCCGACATCTCACGTGTCGTCAACGCCGTCAAACTCGGTGGCTACTGGAACGCTGGCCAGGACTGCGGCGCCGCATGTCGCGTGCTCGTCTCCGAGCGGGTGTCCGACAGGCTCCTCGAGGAGCTCGTGCCGATGATCGAGTCATTGAAGGTCGGAGATCCGTGTACGAGCGATGAGATCGAGATGGGTCCCGTCATTTCGGCTGAGCATCGTGAGCACGTCCTCGGATTCGTCGACCGCTCGGTCTCGGCGGGGGCGCGAGTCCTCACCGGCGGGAGCGGTTTCGGCTCCCGCGGCTTTTTTGTCGAGCCGACCCTGATCGACAACGTCGATCAGTCCGACGAGATAGTCCAGAAGGAGATCTTCGGGCCGGTGGTCACAGTTCAGCGGTTCTCGGACGAGCACGAGGCTCTGACGCTCGCGAACGACTCGGACTACGGTCTCGCCGCCGGCGTCTTCACCGCTGACCACGGACGGGCGATGCGCCTCGCGAAGAAGCTCCGATTCGGAACGGTCTGGCTGAACGACTACGCCGTGGTCGCCACCGAGATGCCCTGGGGCGGCTTCCGCCGATCGGGACACGGCAAGGTCCACTCCGTCTACGCGATCGAGGAGTACACGCAGATGAAGCACGTGATGAGCTACGACGGCGAGACCACGTGACATCCGTAGCCGAGGTCGCAACCGATGCTCCGTCGCGGTACCTGAAGCAGCTCTGTCGGCATTTCGGACATCGAAGAGAGGTCGAGTTCGACGACGCGCGAGGCGCGATCCCGTTCGATTTCGGGCGCTGCGAGCTCGAGGCGCACGACGCGACTCTCGTCCTCCGGGCGACCGCGGCGAACGATGATGATCTCGCTCAGGTCGAGCAGGTCGTCGGTGGTCATCTCGAGCGGTTTGGCTTCCGCGACGAGCTCGTTGTTGTGTGGGGCGAGCGCACACCGGCATGAGCGGCCTTCGCGCATCGGCAGCGGTGCTCTACGAGCGGGGCCAACCGCTCGTTGTCGAGGAGATAGAGGTAGACCCTCCCAAGCGAGACGAGGTTCGCGTGCGGGTCGTTGCGAGCGGCGTTTGCGGCTCGGACGTCCACGTTGCGGGCGGGCGTGTCTCGCCCCACCTTCCCACGAAGCTCCCTATGGTGCTCGGGCACGAGGGCGCCGGGATCGTGGAGTCGGTCGGTGAGGGAGTCACACATGTCGTGCCGGGGGATCACGTTGTCCTCAGCTGGCTCGCCGCCTGCGGCACCTGCCGCTTCTGCGTCGCCGGTCGCCCGACGGTGTGCGCCGACACGAGTTGGTTCGAATCCACAATGCAGGACGGTACAGTCCGTTTCAGTCACGACGGGGTGCGCATTCACAATCTCGCCACCGCGACCTTCGCCAACTACACGGTGGTTCCGGCTCGCACCGCGATCAAGGTCGATGACTCGCTCCCGCTCGAGGAGCTGGCGCTGATCGGCTGCGCGGTGATGACGGGAGTTGGCGCGGTATTCAACACAGCACGCGTCCGGCCGGGTGAGTCGGTAGCTGTGATCGGCTGCGGCGGGATCGGGCTAAGTGTGGTGCAGGGTGCAGCGATAGCTGGCGCCGGTCCGATCATCGCGGTCGATATCTCGGAGACGAAGCTCGAACTCGCACGAGAGATCGGCGCCACCCACACCGTCGATGGGACTTCGGTCGATCCTGCTGCTGCGATACATCAGATCTGCGGCGGGGCGGATCACGTCTTCGAGGCGCTCGGAAGGACCGAGACGATCGAACAGGCGGTCAGGTCGACAGGTCGGGGTGGTGAGACGATCGTGATCGGTGCAAGCGCACCCGGCGCGACCGCTGCCATCGACACCCATTCGTTGATGCTCGAACAGCGGTCAATTCGCGGGTCGTTCTACGGCTCCGCCCGCCCTGAGATCGACTTCCCGATGCTGGTCGGTCTTGTCAAGAGCGGTCGGCTGCGCCTGGATCTGCTGATCGAACGGTGCAGGCTCGATGATGTCAACGAGGTGCTGGCGACGATCGCTCAGGGTGCACCCGCTCGGTTCGTGATTGTGCACGAGTGATGGGCGCCCAAGAGATCGTCGCCACCACTGCGCAGGCAAGAGAGACGTAGGTGGACGAGGCATTCGCTGACACCAGCCCCCGTTCTACGGTTGCAACCGCACCGCCGGGGCTAGCGCACTACGAGCCCGCGGGCAGCGTCGCACTCGTCACCGGCGCGTCGAGCGGTATCGGACGTACCATTTTGCCCAGGAGCTTGCCGCCGCGGGTGTGCACGTCGCGCTCGTCGCTCGCGACGCGGCTCGGTTGGATGCGGCTGTGGCGTCGATCGAAAACGCGGTGGCCTTTGTCGGAGATGTCAGCGACGGTTCGTCAGCGGAGGAACTCGTCGCGCGGATCCATGATCGGTTCGGCCGCATCGACATTCTCGTCAACAACGCGGGTCGCGCCATGAGTTCGAGAGTTGAGGCTCTCGACAACGTCGCCGTGCGAGCACTCTTCGATCTCAACGTTTTTGGGCCGGTGGCGCTGATGCAGGCGGTGATTCCGGGCATGCGCGAACGAGGCCGCGGAGCGATTCTGAACGTTTCGAGCGGCACTAGCCTCGAGCGCTACCCCCGGCCTGGGCGCCTACGCAGCGTCCAAGTCGGCCCTGAACGCGCTCACATTCGCTGCCCGCGCCGAGCTCGCGGCGGACGGGATCACGGTCGGACTTGTCTATCCCGGCCCGACCGCGACCTCGTTCGAGGTGAACGCGAGTCGCGACCCGGCACCGACCGTGCAGCCGACCGGATCGGGTGCTACTTCCGACTCCGCGCACCCCGATGTCGAGGAGCCCTCTGCCGTCGCGGCGACGGTGATGGATGCGCTCCGCTCGGGCAGGGCTGAGACCCTGACGGGAAATCTTCTGCGGTTCGGCGCGACGCTCCCACCCCCGAACGAAGGGAACCCGTAACCGTGCAGAGTCGCCGTCTCTCGAATGACCCCTATGCAGTCGTTCAGGAAGCGACACGACGCCACCGCGCCGAGCACGGCTGCGGCGCCTACACGTACTCCGACGGCCGCCTGCTCGGCGTGCTCTCAGCTGCAGTAGGGGCTCGTCGTGTGATCGAGGTCGGCACGGCGCTCGGGTACACCGCGCTCTGGCTCGGCCACGCGGGCGCGCACGTCGACACGGTCGAGGCGGACGCAGAGCACGTTCGCCTGGCCCGCAACGTGATCGCCGGGTACGGCGCCGAGGAACGTATTGTCGTCCACGCGGGGAACGCCGGCGACGTGCTCGATGAGCTTGAGTTCGGCGCCTATGACCTCGCGTTCTTTGACGGCTTTGCGCCCACAACCGAGCTTCTGAACCAACTGCACAAGCTGGTACGGCCGGCGGGCACCTTGGTCTGTGCGAACCTTCAGCTCACGGATGATGAAAGCGTAAGGCGAGAACTCGACGATCCGGGCCGATGGCTCACAGCACGTTGGGGCGAAAACGCACTCGCCATACGGACGAGCGGGGGTACGTAAGCCTGGATCCACCGTTTTGTTGTTCGCGAGTCGTCCGGGCTGGTGCACAGAATGACCTCCTGAGCAGGCAAGACGGGCTGTGCTGGCAGCCGCGAGTCCTGCACTCAGGAGGTCACCCATATGGTGACGACTCAGCGGAGCTGCGGTAGGGGTGGCGGAGGGCAGCTGGACCGGCTCGCGTTTGCTTTCGATGATCAGTGTGTGGTCGCGAACGCGGGCTTGCTGTTGGCGAGCACGCTCGCCGGTCGGCTCGAGATCGAGCAGATCGTTGACGAGATGCTCGATCTCGGCGGCAGGCCTGGTGCGGCCCGCCCGGGCCGCAAGCTGTTGACGCTCGTCTGTTCGGCGCTTGTGGGTGGCGACTCGATCGACGACGCCGGTGTGTTGCGTTGCGGTGAGACGCAGCGTGTGCTCGGCCAGCGGGTGATGGCGCCCTCGACGCTGGGCACGTTTCTGCGTTCCTTCACCTTCGGGCATGTGCGTCAGCTCGACCGTGCCTTCGAAACGATTCTCGGCCGGGCCTGGGCTGCGGGGGCGGGCCCGGGCTCGGGGCCACTGACGATCGACCTCGACTCGACGATCGTCGAGGTCGCCGGCCGCCAAAAGCAGGGCGCTGGCTTCGGCTACACGAAGCGGCGCGGCTACCACCCGCTGCTGGCGACCCGCGCCGACACAGGTGAGGTGCTGCACGCGCGGATGCGGAAGGGCTCCGCCTCGAGCCAGCGCGGCGCCGAACGCTTCGTCTGCGAGCTGGTGGCCCGGGTGCGTCGGCTGGGGGCGTCGGGGACGCTGACCGTGCGGGCCGACTCGGGCTTCTGGAGCTACAAGACGATCGAGGCTCTCGAACGCCACGGTGTGCGCTACTCGATCGGCGTCAGCCAGCAGGCACACGTCCGTGCCGCGATCGAGCTGATCGGCGAACGCGACTGGCAGCCGCTGCCCGACTACCCGCCCGATGGGATCGCGCAGATCGCCGAGGGCAGCCTCCGCGGCCGCCGCCTCGTGGTGCGCCGCACCCGCCTCGTTGGCGCCCAGGCCGAACTGTTTCCCGACTGGCGTTACCACGCCTTCCTGACCGACCGCTCCGAACCGCTCGCTGAGGTCGAGGCCGACCATCGCCGCCACGCCCAGATCGAGCTCGCGATCCGCGACCTCAAGCAAGGCTCAGGACTCAACCACGCTCCCTCCGGCCACTTCTCCGCCAACGCCGCCTGGCTCCTGATCAGCTGCCTCGCCCACAACCTCGCCCGCTGGCTCGCGTGTCTCGGCCTCGGAGTGCGCGGCCCGATCGTGACGCAAACGATCCGCCGCCGCTACCTCACCCTGCCCGGCCGCATCAGCCGCAGCGGCCGCCGCTCCACCTTGCACCTGCCCGCCCGCTGGCCCTGGCAACACACCTTCACACAAGCGCTCCAACGACTACGAACGCTACCGCAGCTCGCCTGAACAGCCAGGCCGCCTCCTCACCGTTCCTCCAACGCCCTCCGCCGCCAGCGAACGCACAACGCTGCCAACATACCGACCGAAACCCCTCGCAAGACCTCGCACGAACCCATCGAACCAGCCCGGGAACACCAACCCCGCCAAAGAACGCCGACTCACCACCCCCAGCAGCCCAAACGACAGCCAAACGCCGCGCCAGCCAAGAAAACGGTGGATCCAGGCTAAGGCGCTCGGAACTCTCTTGCGCCTAACTCTATCGAGGGGGACTCCATCTTTGCCATGGAGGTAAATCGCGCACCCTCCGTGCGCCCTCGGGACAGGAGGCTCGGAGCGTTCGGGTTGGGAGGGCTTTCGCGCAGCAGGAGGGCCTGAACGAGTAATGCCGACGCAACATCCTGGACGTCAAGCTGCGCCCCGGCGTCAAGTTCCAGAGCGGACGAGCTTTCGGCGCCGCCGAAGACCCAACTACCCGTTTCCGGGCTGAAGACCACCGGGATCGGGTAATCCGGGCTGCCCTCCCCCGGTCAGGGGAGCGTTGCCTCATGCTGCGATCTGATCGGACGGGGATGCATCTGTTCGAACAGCGCTGCGGTGTTTTCGTCGGATCGGCTGAGGCATACGTAGAGACGGTCGCGTAGATCTGGATTGTCGCGAATTCTGCCGATGACGAGTGCCTCTCGGTACTCGGGGAAGAAGTCCTCGGGGAGGTCGAGCGCGACTGCGACGCGGCGAGCAAGGTCACCGCTCGGCGTCTTATAGCGCTTGCTACGCAGGACACGCGAGAGGTGGCCAGGGTCGACGTGCGCTGCAGTCGCGAGTGTTCGGAGCGAGATCCCGCGCTCGCTCATGAGGCGTGGCACCTCATCGACGAACGCCGCCTGTGTTCGGGGTGTCCTTCGGCTCATCGGGCAAGCATCTGTTGTCGATCGGGGCGCCGCCATGCCTAGTCCCGCCGGGTGAGTCCTACTGTTGGCCCTATGGTCATCATCGATCAGTCTACCAAGGAGCCAGATATGTCGGCAATCCCGGATCTCACCTCATCGAGCAACGCGACGGGCCAGAGGACGCTGAAGCTTTCGCAGAGCGCTCTCGGCCGCTATCTCGTCTGCCCGAAGCAGTTCTTTCACGCGGACATCGAGCGTGTCCCGCGTGAGGAGGAGCCGAGCCCGGTCCTGTGCCAGGCGAACGCGATCCACGCCACCCTCGAGCGCTTCTTCGGACTACCGATCGAGGATCGCGGCACTCAGACGCTCGAGCGAGCCTTGCGCTCAGTGTGGGCCTACCACCGCCGAGCCGGAGCGTTCGCGAGCAAGGACGACGAACGGCGCTACGGACTCGAAGCGATCGATCTCCTCAATAGCTTCTACGAAAAGTTCGACACAACCACCGTGCCGGTCGCCCGCGAGCAGTGGGTTCGTACTCGCCTGACGAACGGCAGCACCGTTGACGGGAAGGTCGATCGGATAGACCAGGCGCTCGGTGGCGGCCTCGAGTTGGTCGACTACAAGACCGGCCGTAAGCAACTCGATCCCGATGATGTCTATCGTGAGCCGGCGGCGCTCGTTTACCTCGCCGCCACCGAGGCCACCTACGGCCGTGACGTCGAGCGCGTCCGGTTTCTCTATTTGAGGACCGGCGACGAGGTGCGCTGGTCGCCCGAGCGCGAGGACGTCGAGGAAGCGCACCGGCGGCTCGAGGAGCTCGTAGGTTCGGTCGCCTCCGACCCGGTGTTCGCCGCGACCCCCGGTTCCCACTGCCGCTACTTCCCG
>Ga0163153_10001001_pt1 | contig 46382 bp, 33 predicted proteins | sample OliLakLV19MP6IB1_FD_148629 | JGI IMG/M metagenome (GOLD analysis project Ga0163153, IMG submission 148629) | Freshwater microbial mat bacterial communities from Lake Vanda, McMurdo Dry Valleys, Antarctica - Oligotrophic Lake LV.19.MP6.IB-1 | ecosystem: Environmental > Aquatic > Freshwater >... | reverse complement strand
CGTGATTGAGTTTGTTGTCGTGGACGATGTGATCGTTCCATGAGCAGCATTACCAATCGTCCATGCATATGTATTACCCGCAACTGCTGGTGTCGAGTACGTAGCTGTCTGGTTTCCGCAGACGACTGCAGGACCCGTGATAGTTGGTACAGGATCGGCTTCGACTGCTACGTTTTGTGTAGCCATTGCCGTACATGCCGTGTTGCCAGTTGTTGTTTCTGTTACCGTTAGCGTGTTGTTGCCAGCTACTGTCCATTGAATTACAACAGACGATGTGCTTTGTCCGCTGACGATGTTACCGCCAGTGACTGCCCATGTGTAGGTAGAACCAGCGTTGTTTGTAACCGAGTACGTGATGTTATCGCTTGTACAAGCCTGAGCAACGTTGCCTGCAGGTGATGTGCGTGTGATAACCGGTACTGTTGGCTGACGATGAACAGTAACAGAGATGTTTGCTGTTCCCGTGCAGTTACCGCTAGGTGTTGTTTGTACAACAGTCACAGTAGCTGCGAACGTTGTTGCCGGTGCTGGGTTGTTCCACATGATAGTGATTGCATTCGTTGTCGTGGACGATGTGATCGTTCCATGAGCAGCGTTTCCAATCGACCATAGATATGTATCACCTGCAACAGCTGGTGACGAGTAGTTGCTTGTTGCGTTACCGCAGACAACTGCCGGACCTGTTACTGTAGGTGTTGGCTTGTTTTCAACAGCGACGTTTAGTGTAGCCATTGCCGTACAAAGCGTGTTTGCTGTAGTTGTTTCTGTCAGCGTAACTGTGTTCGTACCAGCAACTGTCCATTCAATGACAACCGACGATGTGCCCTGTCCGCTTTGGATGTTGCCACCCGTTACGTTCCAGAGGTAGGTCGAGCCTGCATTGTTCGTAACCGAGTACGTGATGTTGTCACTTGTACAAGCCTGGTTGGCGTTGCCAGCAGGTGATGTGCGTGTGATAACTGGTACTGTTGGTTGACGATGAACGATGACTGTTGCATTGGCAGTGCCTGTGCAATTACCCGAAAGCGTGGTTTGAACAACTGTTACCGTAGCTGTGAATGTCGATCCTGCTACTGGGTTGTTCCATGTCACGTTAATCGAATTCGTCGTTGCCGACGAAGTAATCGTTCCGTGTGCTGCGTTAGCAATTGTCCACTGATATGTTGTACCTGCAACCGCTGGTGTCGAGTACGTGCTGATTGCGTTGCCGCAAACAACTGTCGGACCCGTTACTGTTGGTGCTGGCTTGTCTTCTACAGTTACGTTCAGTGTTGCTGTCGCGAAGCAAGCTGTGTTACCAGTTGTTGTTTCGGTTAGCGTTACTGTGCCGTTACCAGCAGCTGTCCATTCAATGACAGTCGACGATGTGCCCTGTCCGCTTTGGATGTTACCACCCGTTACGTTCCAGAGGTAGGTCGAGCCCGCATTGTTCGTAACCGAGTACGTGATGTTGTCACTTGTACAAGCCTGGTTGGCATTGCCAGCAGGTGATGTGCGAGTAATAACTGGTACCGTTGGTTGACGATGAATTACAACCGTTGCGTTGGCAGTGCCCGTGCAGTTACCTGTGCCTGTTGTTTCGACAACAGTTAGAAGGGCGCTGAATGTGCTTCCTGGTGTTGGGTTGTTCCAAAGCACGTTAATCGAGTTCGTCGTTGCCGACGAAGTGATTGTGCCGTGTGCTGCATTTCCAATCGTCCAGAGATATGTATCGCCAAGAACAGCAGGTGTCGAGTATGTCTGGGTTGTAGAACCGCAAACAAGTGTCGGACCCGTTACGGTTGGTGTTGGCTTTTGCTCAACTGTTACGTTCAGCGTACCTGTTGCGAAGCATGCTGTGTTAGCAGTTGTTGTTTCTGTAAGTGTAACCGTGCCGTTACCAGCAGCAGTCCATTCAACTACAACCGACGATGTGCCCTGTCCGCTTTGGATGTTACCACCCGTTACGTTCCAGAGGAATGTCGAGCCCGCATTGTTTGTAACCGAGTACGTGATGTTATCACTTGTACAAGCCTGGTTGGCGTTGCCAGCAGGTGATGTGCGTGTGATAACTGGTACCGTTGGTTGACGATGAACCGTTACACCAAGAAGTGCAGAGTTCGAGCAGCCAGCTAGTGTTGCAGTTTCTACAACATTAACCTGTGCAACGAACGTTGCGCCTGGCGCTGGGTTGTTCCACAGGATTGTCGACGAGTTCGATGTTGTCGAACCGACGAACGCACCATGTGCAGCGTTTGTAAGGCTCCACACATATGTGTGGCCAGCTACAAGTGGAGTCGAGTAGTTGCTTGAAGTCGAACCGCAAACAAGTACCGGACCTGTGATTGATGGTGATGGGATGGCTTCGACAACAACCTGTTGCGTAACAGTTGTTGTACACTGCGATGCGTTCACCCATTCAGCAACTGTCAGCGACTGATTACCAAGAACATTCCAGGTAACGTTAACCGATGTACCTGAATTTAAACCCGATATCGATCCACCAACGATTGTCCACAAGCGCGAGTTACCAACAACGCTAGCTGTCGAGTAAACCATTGCTGTGGTCAAACATGCGTTACCCACGTTGCCAGGAAGTGGCGATGTACGTGTGATAACTGGCGTCGGCTTGAGAACTGGGTTGATTGTGAAGTCGTTGTTCTTCGAGCAACCAGTTGCGAGAATCGTTTCTGCAACACGAAGCACGGTCGAAGTACCAGCTGCACCAGTTAGGAACTGGATGCTGTTGGTTGTTGCGCCACTTTGAATCGTACCAGGACCCGATTGGATCGACCACTGATATGAGTTGTTCGGAGCGTTGTTTTGTGTTGTATACGTTACAACTTCAAGTCCACAAGGAGCAGCTGGACCGTTGATCGACGGCGTTGGTGTTGGATTCACCACAATCGTACGAGTTGTGCGGTTCAAGCAGCCAACTGGTGTTGTCTGTGTAAGTGTAATCGTTGCACTTGGGTTTGCCTGGTCGAGCCAGTCAATACGAATGACGTTGGCGTTGACAGCAGTGTACGTAGATGGGCTAAGCGTCGTGCCTGCACCGGTCGCGCCTACTGGCTGATCGATAAGGCCGCCAACAACTTGCCACATATATGTATCACCAGCTTCAAGTGTAGCTGTGTACTGAACATCTTGTTGGTTCTGACAAACCTGTGCAGGCCCCGTGTGAATGTTCGGTACAGGAAGAGGATAAACACGAACCTGCATTGCGGCTGAAGAAACACAACCACCGAAGGCAGCAGGAAGTGTTAAGTCAACATTTACAATACCGAACTGCGTTCCGCCTGTTGTATACCATTCAACAACTGCCGTGTCGCCACCTTGTTCGCGGACCGCACCCGTTACCAGCGAACCAGGAGGTGCTGATGTGTACCAGTTAAGAGTGGCGCCCGGTGTATTGGTGAAGCATGGCGTTGGTGCAAGCTGATACGTTACAAGGTGCTCTTCGAATCCACCGTAGATACAAACCTCGTCGAGGTTGTAGCCTGGAGGTGTGTTAACAGCGCCGATTACCGGTACACAAGGATCAACAACTGTGATCACCGAAGTGTCAAGGATTGTTGAACAATTCGTGAAGAGGGCAACCGCAACTACGCGGTAGTTATAGACGATGCCCGCTGGAGCTGCTGCACCAGGAGGATTTGAGATATCTGTAAGTACGTCTGTAGCAGGAGCGCCACCAAAGTAGAAGAACGTGTCTTCGCTAGTCCAAACACCTACAGGTCCTTCGCGCTCTAGAGTATAGAACACAAAGTCTTGTACGGTTGGTCCAACAGTAAACGGAATTCCAGGCGACGTATCACAGATCGTGTCTGTGAGCGGCGACATAGGAATTGTGTCTGGGTTCGGAACCACTTCAATCGTAACATCACCTGTGTACGACAAGCAACCCGCAGGCGATGTCGCTACAGAGCGGAAGTCATAGAAGCCAGGAGCAACCGCTTGTGTACCTAAACCTGTCGGTACAGTCCACGAAAGTCCAGCACCCGTACCAGCTTGCGATGGTGTTGGTGTAGCAGCCGTAACGTTCGCAAACGTAGCACCACCGTTTGTGCTGATTTGAAGCTGATACGTGTGACCAATGTCTGAATCGTCCTGATCAACGAGAATCGGATCGTTAAAACACACACCCGATGGCGAGTTTAGATCAATTAGTATCCACGGTGTCAGCGGATCTAGCGTAACTGCATAGTCAGCCGTGGTTGTTTGGCAACCAGGAGGCGATGTCGGAGCCGTGATTTCGGCAACCTTTACAGAACCTGGTGTTGGACCATAGAATACAACCTGAACTGCCGAAGCGTTTAAGATCGGAGATCCACCAGGCATCGTAGACGTAGCAACCGTTTGAATCCACGGACCGCCAGGACCAGTTACTGAGTAAGCAACAATGTAACCGTCTGTGATAGACCAGTTATAGTAGTTGCCAGCAACTTGTGGCGTCGAGTACGTGTAACGTGGGTTAACAAACGTTGTACCTGCTGCCGCACCGACTGGGTCGGTAGGCTCTTGGCAAGCTGTTATCGGGCCGCTAATGATTGGGTTCGGACGTGGCTGAACAACCACTGTGTAATCGTTGTCACGGCTACAACCTGTCACACCATTTGTAATACTGATGTTGAATGTGGTTGTAAAGCCAACAAAAGGAGTGGCCGTCCAATTGGTAACGACGTATTGTTCGTTAACAAACTCATTGACGACCGGATCATTTGGTGCACCAGCGAAGCCACCTGGAGTCGTGCCACCAGCCGGCGAAGGCCATGTCCAGACGACTGTGTATTGGTTTGGAGCGCCTGGGTAGGCACCCGTGTTAAACAGGTTGAAATTAACCGGAACCGCATCAGTACAGTATCCCGGTGGATCTGGAGTAATTGCTACGGTTGGGTAGGCAGGAAGTGGATCTACGACCTGCGATGGAGCCATTGTACCAACAAGGCTCGAGCACTGAGGAATAGTGTTGGTAACGATGTAAGCAGAAATTGTACCTACACCACCGCCACCGCCCATTGCCCAGAATACTGGTAAATCTGAGCCTGGAGGAACAGAGCCTGCAGGCACTCTTACAACTGAGGAGTTAGGTGGATTGCCCGGTACAAGCGAAGACCAAGGGAAGTAACCACCAGTAACAGTAATTACAACCGTGTCGAGAGGATTTGCTACTACAGTGATTTCGTAGTCAGGTACTGCACTGTTTGTGCTGTCGCAGATTGGAAACACGCGATTGTTTACAATCACTGGCGTAGCCGGTTGAGCATTCAGTACGATCGTCTTCGTAAAGATCTTTCTACAGTTTGCAAAACCAGTTGTGTTTATAACCTCAACTGTCAGGAAGTACGTACCAGCTACGTTCGCCATATCGACAGTGACAGAAGGGTTAACAATTGCACCGTCGAACGGACCGGCAGCAGGACCACCAGGGAAGCCCGTACCTATAGCGTCGTTTGCCCAACCCCATAGATACGTGTTGATGAACTGAGGATTCGAAGCCGTGTACACAACGTTTTGGTCGTTACCGCATACTGGGCTCGGACCAACCACTGTTGTGTTTGGCTGACGAATGATTGTGATTGTTGGAGATGTTGCGACTGCACTTGTGCACGAAGGAACGCCCGTCGTGTATTGCGTTGCTGTTACAAAACCAGTTCCACCGTTAAAGGAGTTAATCCATTCAACAGTGAAGTTCTGAGCAGCACCAGTTGCTGGGAATGCAATGCTCGTTCCAGCCGACGGAGCTGTGAACCTACCGCCAACAACATTCAAACGAATGTCGTTACCAAGCGTACCCGTAACGGTGTACACAAACGAAGTTGAGTCACAGACGGTGATTGGTACAAAGGCACCAAACACAGGTGTCGAGGGCTGAGGTGTTACAGTAATGCCCATGACAAACAATTGTTGGCAGTTCGATGGAGCAGGACCGGTTAGTCTTACGCCAAGGAAGAACGTGCCACCAACATTGCCAAAGGTTACGTTAGTAGTCTGAACCAATGGAGTTGCAATTACGCCACCAGCAGTACCTGCCGGAAAGGCTGTGCCTGCAAGGTCGTTGGCCCATCCCCATTGATACGACGTTGTATTCTGAGGGTTTGATGCCGAATACGAAGGAATACTGTTTCCACAAACATCTGTTGGACCAGTGATGGTTGCAGATGGAAGTGGTTGAACTACAACATTGTACGTCTCACGAGAAGTGCAGCCAGAAGGGACGAAAGAATAATCGTCAACGATTGTTGGTGTTAGCGAAGTCCATGTTACCGAACCAAATGTACCAGGACCCGTTCCGGAGATAACCGTACCACCAACACTGATGAGATACGGAGCAGCCGCTGCCGCCGTACCGCCGTTAAGCTGAATGTTGTGTTGACCACCACCTACTGCGGTTACTGAGTAAGCAGTAGCGGTTGTTGCCTGGAATTGACAAGGAGGCGTTCCTCCGATAAGACCAGGTCCAATAATGTCAAAGTCAGGCCCTGTTGGTGAAGCGTTGACAGTTACTGGGTAGCTAAATGTACCAACGCACGAGTTAGGTGCTGGACCTTGTTCGCTTACCGTTACTGTCGCGGCACCAGTGATTGGCCACCGAACTGTAATGTTCGAAGCACCAGTCTGGAAGGTCGATACCGATGGATACGGATTTGCATACGTACCCGGCACGCCGTTCACAGCTACAATTACGCCACCATTTGTTACCGTCCAGCGATATCCATTTGTACCACTTGGCACTGCAACTGTATAAACGTATTGCTGTGGTGTTGGATTAGTTTGGACTGCCGGTGGGCCGGCCAGCGATGCCAAGAATTGGCAAGGAACGTTGCTACCAGTAATGGTTGGCGCTGGAGTTGCGCTAACAGCAATGATAAGCGTGTGCGCGAGTACACAACCCTGCGGCGTTCTTTCGTTCGCTGTAATGGTTGAAGCACCAGCACCCGAGTACGTAATCTGCACACTGGTTTTGTTCAGAACGAACGCACCAGGGTATGCGGCATCCGGACCCGAATACGCGCCCGCACCTGTAAACAACCACTGATATTCGTTACCAGCAACGCCTGTCAACGAGAACGTGATTGCTTGGTTGGTACAGAATGTAGTTGGTGACGGTGTGATGGTCTTAGCTGTTATTCCCGGATTAACCGTGAATGTTGTGCTTGTTGTAAACGAGCACAAACCTGCCGGACCATTTGTGGCCGTAAGATTTAGCGTCACCAACTGAGGTAGACTTGCCTGCAGATACGTACCAATGTTCAACTCAGGCGATGCCTGTGTTGGGTTGACAATATTTGCACCAGTTGTACCTGGGTTCGTGATCGACCAAGCATACGTTGTGGCAGTGCCGGAGAACGTCGCGAAGTCATTGTACGTTACACTACCTGTATTGGCAGCGCAGTACGGGCTTCCCGTGCTAATCGTACCAGCCGGCGTTGTGAAAACGGCTATTAACTTGTCATTCATCATAGAACAGAATTCTGGACCAGGTCCAGTTTCTGTTGCCCTGATAGTTCGATTTGTTCCAGCTTGCGAACCAATGAAACTACCTGGAATGAATGTAAACGCCGCGTTTTGATTCTGAAGCCCAGATTGAACAAGCGTATAATGAACGCCGTTAGTCAGACCTGGCATCGTCCACGCGAACGTTGTGAATGCGTTCAGCGGTGTTGCCGAGAAGTTGTAGGTCGGACCTTCACAGTAATTCGCTGTAAGAGGCTGTATAGTCTGCGCAATTGGCTGTGGATCAACTACTACCTGCGACATCAGCAGTGCCGTTTGCGCCTGGTAACAGTTTTGGTACAACACAATTGCGTAGAAATTGTATGTGTCTGGAGTTAACAATACGAAGGATGTTAACGCAATTGGGTCGCCACCAGTAAGTACTCCGGCAAAAACGTCGTCACCCTGAATGCTGTTTACATCATAGGTTTCGCGAATACCGTTTCCACCGTCCATTACAAGACGAGCACTCCATGTTTGAACAGGAGGAGCACCAGGAAGAGTAAACTCCCAAGTGGTTTGAGCAACACCGTTAGCTGGAGGAGCTAAACCGTTGTCGGCGTTCGCCCAGTTCGTCTGGTTGTGTGCTCCAGGAGCACCTGCTGCAGTTGCACCGTTACCGCAATTATTTTCTACACCAATGGTATGAGCATTTGGAATGTAGATCGGGTCTGGCCAGTCTTCGAGATTGACGTCGATCTGACCCGCGTTAGCACCAGCATTGTCAGAATAGATAATGACCTGTACAGTTACCTGTTGGTATGGATACACACCAGGGTTGTTGACGTTGAACTGCGATACACCCGTAAATGTCACGACGATAGCGTCGGCAACAGCGTCGTAATCCCACGTAATCAGTTCACCTGCTTGAGGGAAGAGATCGATATTCAGGAAGTAGATGGCATCGTTCGGGCCAGCAGCATTTGGTATTGCTTGCGCATTAATACCAAACTCATTGGCTTCGATGTTATCTAACGGGTTGAAGTTTTCGAAACGGAGGAATCCGTTCGACCCGATGTACAGACCTTCTTGCGAAAGGTCGTGTGTCGTACCGTAGAAGGTAAACGGAAACGCACCACCAACGGCTGCGTTAATATCACCTGCAGGCAGATGATACACCGTTTCATCACCAAATTCGGCAGTGATGTCGTTTGCTTGAGCCGCGTTTTGACCTGCATAGGCCACGTTCGCAACGTTGTAAACGATTTGATCTGGCGCATCTGCGACCAGGTCGAATGTGGCGGTATTACCCGCGCAAATAACAGCCGATGGGGCTTGCGTCGCCAGGGTTGGGGCTTGTGCCCAGCCTGTAGACGTGCCCACGGTCAGGAGCACCAGGACAGTGGCTAACAGACCATATAGGGTCTGAAGTCGCGTCCCGCTCCCCTGACGTTGTAACGTCGGGGAATCAAATAGGTGCATACGGTCCTCCGAATGAGTAGTGATTTGGTTAATAGTTGTCTGCAATGTTGTTGTAGCTGTTTGTGGCATCCGTCCGTCCACAAATAGCGATAGGCGCTCGTGGCGCCCTAAGGGTTGATGCGGGTTTATAGCCTCTGCAGGGCTTTGTGAATCTCCGTAGCGAATAATCATGCGCCTCGCGATCCATTAATGTGAATGCGACGTGACTCCACACTCCGACATCGGAGTGGGGCTCCGTCAACGACGCGAAAATATCCTGTTAACTCATCATAGCCAAACCCTTTTTTACCACAGGCATCCGTGGAGCGGGTTTTGTCAACAGGTACGTATTTGAAATCGTCCATCATGCTTGCGCCAATCTACGTGATATTACGTACACACAAGTGTCAAGAGGTCTGCACAACTAGCAACGGAAGGATAGCAAGACGTCACAAGTGACCCCCTTTGCACGCCCTCCTTTGCGGTAGCGCTATACTGTCAACATGTATGCCAACTTTTATTGTCTGTTCACCGCAACAAACTTCCACATGGACTCAACCAAGGCTGGAAGCCCTTCGTGCGTTACGCCGCTTATGTACATCGGCTTGTTTTTCTTGGCAAAGGGGCTCTTTGCGTAGGCTGTTTTCTCTTCTTCTGTCAAGGTATCGATTTGCGTGACAACAATCATTCTTTGTTTTTTTAACATGGCCGGTTCGTACGAGCCAAGCTCGTTTAACAGCACATTCAGGTCGGCCTGAGGCGTTCCGCTCTTGGCGTCAATAAGGAATAGTAACACTGTCGTACGCTCCACATGACGTAAAAATTGGTGTCCGAGCCCCTTGCCCTCATGGGCCCCTTCAATTAATCCCGGTATATCGGCGACGGTAAAGGAGCGGAATTCGCCCGCGCGTACGAGGCCGAGGTTGGGGACGAGGGTTGTGAAGTGGTAGTCGGCGATTTTCGGACGTGCCGCGGAAATGCTTGCGATGAGTGTGCTTTTGCCAACGTTTGGGTAGCCAACGAGGCCAACATCGGCGAGGAGTTTTAGCTCGAGTTCGAGGTCTGCTTCCTTGCCTTCGGTGCCGGGCTCAGCACTGCGTGGCGTCTGGTTGGTCGAGGTTGCAAAGTGCTGATTGCCGCGCCCACCCCTGCCACCCGCTGCTACAATTACTTGCTGACCGTCTACTTCCATGTCTGCGATTTGGTCGCCGGAGAATTTATCGCGGATGATAGTACCTGCTGGCACACGGATAACGGTGTCTTTGCCACTACGTCCGGTACACCTGGCAATGCCGCCGTGTTGACCGTTCTCTGCTGCGTATTTGCGGTTGTATGTAAGGTCGAGCAAGGTGCCGAGCTGACGGTCTGCGACGATGATTACGTCGCCACCATCACCACCGTCGCCACCATCGGGTCCGCCCTTAGGCACATACTTCTCCCGTCGAAAAGAGACGTGTCCGTTCCCTCCGTCGCCCGCCCTGATGTGAATTGTCGCTGTGTCTATGAAGTTCATGTTGGAATTGTCGCTGTCTCGATGGATTTCAGTTGGGAATTGTCGCTGAGTCGATGGACTGCATCTGTTATAGGAAGGAGCGGTGAAGTGCTTGCGCGAACTCCATCGAGGTAGAAGTATTGGGTTCTACACCATGTTCGGCGAAGCGACGGTCGAGTATGCCGGCAGCTTCTTTCCACGTTGCACACACGAGCACATCGTCGAGAACACGGCCGTATACATCTTCCTTTTTATCGAATAGTTTACGAATGATTCTCTCGCGCATCTGTTCGTCGATGAGCGTCTCTACCCGACGGCGGCGTATGTCAGCAGCAACTTCGATAGACACTTCACTTACTTCTGTGGCCTCTAGAAATGGAGCCTCTTCATGTGCTGGATTTACTTCGTGTTCTTCTTCGGGTTCACTTGGTTCTACGTTGGGTTCTTCGGTATGAGCCGAACCTACCGGTTGTGATTCTGGAGGGGGCGTTTGAAGGAGCGACTGACCCGATGCTTCGATTTGTGTGATAACGTCGTTGATGATGTCGATGAGTTTGGTACGCGTTAGGTAGCGAAGCTCTTCGCGATACAGCAGGCGTTCGAGTGCCTGCGATATAGGAATGGCACCTTTGTCATCGAGGAAGATGATAACAGCTTCGGTAGGAACGGTTTCTGGGGGAAGCTCGGGGTTTGCCTCGCCGAAAAATTCGAAGAGCGGGTCCATGAGTGCCACAAACTCTTCCTGCGAAAGATCGAGGATGGCATCGTTATCAATCTTTTCTATGATGCGTTCGAACTCGACGACGGAGAGAATTTCGTAGGGCGAGGCTTCGGCCGATCGGGCTTGCACCCATTGCTCGAAGCCTTGCACCAAGTATGCGAAGTCGTGGAAGTAGCGTAAACGTAGCAACACTTCGTGTACGGGTTTGGTTGGTTCGCCGCGGTACACAAACCACTTGAGTGTCGTTCGTGGTCTGCACAGATAATTCAAGCGGGTCTTAACTGCAGAATCAATGACTGCTGACAGTTCTTCGTGGTCGAAGCGTGCGCGGTCTGAGTATTCGTGGTCTACTGCCCTAAGCAGGTTGCCAAGTTCGGGGTCATGTGTGTCGAAGCGTGGATTCGAGGTGCGGATAACGCGCTCCTCGTGCACCCACCACTGCACTTCTGCATGGAAGTATCGGCGGTAAGGGACGTACACCTGCTCGTTCGCAAGGATTGCGTTGAGTGGTACGTAGGGTTGGGGGGACGCAAGTAGCGACTTAAGCTGCTTGCGCACACGATCAAGTTCTTTTTCGAACATTCAGACGCTGCTAGTATGCTGCGCCTGCAAGATAACACCTAACGCGCGGGTTGTGTTGGGTAACCAGCTACTCCCTTGACAGGTTTTGATACCTTAACGAGAGCATTTTTGCCAATTTTTACAACCGTACGTTTTATACTGGCATCAGCTTTTTTAAGATCATGCGGTACAACCACTGCTGGTAGCGGCTCTGGAAGCGAAGGTAAGCCACGTATCGTACTTTCGTTTTGTTGTGTGCGTCGCGAACCACTCTCTGACCTAACGGGTGACCATAAGCCTGTAAACAACGTAATAGACCCCAGGCTAACTAATAAGACTAACGAAGCCATTGTGGTTTTCCAACCAATGCCACGCTGAAGTATTCGGGGGAATTTTCGAACTTTCGTTGTGCTGCCTGACTTTTGCAATACCGCTTCTTCGAAACCAGGCACGCTCTGAGCACTGGGTAGTTGCGAAAGCATTGCTCGGGCGAACACGCCCAGTTCAAAGCCATCAGGTGCATCGATGTTGGGTACTTGACTCACTTAAGGTGCCTCGTCTAGAGAAGGGAATAGTTCGAGATAAAGCTCCTTAAGCTCTACCTGCAGTTGTGCGCGGCCACGATTAATACGGCTTTTCACAGTACCCATTTCGGTATTTGTGACTGCCGAGATCTCTTCGTACGTCATTTGTTGTACGTCTCGGAGAACAACCATCTCTCTGTATGTAGGTGACACCTTCATGAGCGCTTTTTGCACTTCCTGCGCTATCCTGGTTCTATCTACGCGTTCGTCTGGCATATAGGTGCTATCTGGAACGTCCCATGATTGATCGTCTTCGCCTTTTTTGAAGGCCTCGCTCAATGATGTCCCGTATCGGCGGCGATAACGTTTCAACTCCGACTTCGCAAGGTTCGATGCGATGGTGTATAGCCAGGTCGAAAACTTCACTTCGCCCATGAATGTGTGTCCGAATCGGAAGACACGTACAAACGTTTCCTGAGCGATATCTACTGCGTCGTCGTAATTACCTAAAAACCTAAAGGTGAAGTTGGTAATAGGGTCCTTGTACCGACGAACAAGAGCCACAAATGCGCTCTCATCGCCCGCCAAAAAACGTTGCAGCAATTCTTCATCTGCCGGTATGGTCCGTGTTCCCTGCACTGACAGGGGCGTGTTACCATCTAGTGACATGAGTGTTCCCTACTTAACTGAATAAACTTGAGAGAACTCTTCCGATGTGCTCAACACCTACAACCGACGTCCGAGGAACTGTCGTTAAAGACTCCAATGCATTCCCTGGAATGAACACTCGTTTCAGACCCAGCCTTAGTGCTTCCTGAACCCTAAGCTCAGCATAAGCCACGTGCCGGACCTCTCCAGTAAGGCCAATCTCGCCAACAAATGCGTGGTCTGGTGGAACCGCCGCCTCTTTTGCACTGCTCACCAAGGCCACCGCTACACCCAAATCTAATGCAGGATCCTGTATCGTGATACCACCTGCAATATTCACAAAAACATCGCTCTGTCGTAGCACGATGCCTGCTTTTTTTTCTAGGACGGCAAGAATCATCTGCAACCGCTTGCTATCGAAGCCGGTGCTGACTCGTTGTGGCACCGCGTAGCCGGTCGAGCTGACGAGGGCCTGAACCTCGACGAGTAACGGACGAGTTCCTTCCATCACAGCTACAATTGCCGTGCCCGGTTGGTTCATGCTGCGGTTCGATAACAATACCTCCGAGGGATTGGTGACTTCTACTAAGCCCCTTGCCGTCATATCAAACACACCAATCTCGTTCGTCGAGCCATATCTGTTCTTTAGCGCGCGCAACACCCGGTACGAGTACATGCCATCGCCTTCGAACTGCAACACCGTGTCAACCATGTGCTCCAAAACCTTCGGTCCGGCCAGAAACCCGTCCTTCGTAACATGGCCAATGAGTATCACCGGTATACCCTTCGACTTCGCAACCTTGGTTAGGAGCGCAGTGCATTCGCGGACCTGTGCCACACTGCCTGCAGACGACTCGAGTAGGTCGGTTGTCATGGTCTGCACCGAGTCTACAACAACGATACTCGGACGCATACTGTCGATAAGCGCAGCTATGCGTTCTATCGATGTTTCCGACGCAACCGATATACCTTCTGTACGAATGCCAAGTCGATCGGCCCGCTGCTTAATCTGATGCAGCGACTCTTCGCCAGTGATATACAGTGCCTCGTCTACGGCAGCACACACTTGTAACATGAGCGTACTCTTGCCCATGCCCGGGTCTCCGCCCACGAGAATTACACTACCCTGCGTAATACCACCGCCTGCAACACGATCTAGCTCGCCAATACCTGTGTGTATGCGCGGTTGCTCTGAACGATCTACGTCGGAAATACGCTGTGCTGTAACAGCACCCTTCTTGCCGTTCGTTGATGCGCTGCGGGACTTGGTCTGCGGACCCCGCTCTTCGACTTCCTCGATAAGAGAGTCCCAGGTGCCGCAACTCGGACATTTCCCCATCCAACGTGGCGTGGTGGTAGCACATGCAGAGCATCGATATAGCGTTCGGAGTTTCATTCGATCAGCTATAGTAGTAGCGGACGTCTGTAACGTGAAATATGCCGTACTCGAAATCTCCTTGCCGCGTATTCCAGACAAACCGTACCTCTGTCGGGATCATCACACCCTCGACTTCTTTCCACTTACCGCAGACCAAGGTAAACGCCTGCTGTTCGTATCCACTTTTATAGTCGCGATATTTATCGAGTGTTGTTATACGTTCGATCTCACCAACATCATTAAACACAAACAACGCCGATACCTGGGTATGACCATCTGTAATAATGGCGCACGCACTGTTATTGTCTACATGCTCCCAGCGTAATGTATTGGTTGGAAGCAACCCTGTCGGCAACCAGACCAGTTCCGAAAGAAATCTGAATAACATAGAGGTGTCGGTTTCTGCTCCTTCGAATTCCTGCAGGCCGATCGATCCGTATAGTTTCAAGTGTCCAGAACCGCAGCCTTTGAAATAACTCAACACCGCAGTTCGAAACCATAACGTATGATGTCGCAGCGTGGCGTCCCACACAAACCCCGGCTCCATACCCGAGATGTATTCAGTGGCCGTAACAGTACTCCACTTACTTGTCAGGCGATGCCTGAACTGTGCCTTCTGCTCTAGAACTGCATATCGAATGTTTGGCTGGCCTTCTTTTAACGCGTAGTGTAAATACCGCTGTACTGCAACTGGTAAGGTGCTTGCCAAGGGGGCTGAAAAGTTTGGCAAGAGTTGTTTGCCAATAGAGTGCAGCAGCCGACGAATAGAACGGTGTACAAACACTCGCGATATAAAGTAGCTGACTGCCATCATTACAAGGATGGTAAGTGTTACTGTAAGCGCTATGAGAGGAAGTTTGCCCATCGATTATTTCGCCCTTGCTAGTTCCCAACGTTGTAGACGGTCGCCAAGTAGTTGCGCAAGCGGCGACTGCGCAAGTGCAAGAATCATCAGCGGTAGGACTTTAAAAATTCCTCGGCGCAGGGTCGTATCAACGAGCGCTGCTGTGAACACCGTACCAACAATGATTAGAGCAACAAGTATACAGGATATCCAGACGAAGAGAAGAGGATTGCCGAGTCGGCGTGTTACGAGAAGCGATACAATCGTCCCTACAACAAATAGAATGACGGTGTGACCCCACAACCAGACGTTGGTAAGCATGCCACCAAGGAATTCACTCGCTACAGAAAAGCCCCTTACCAGACTTAGGCCCCCTGACAGTTCTGTTGTGGTATTAGGAGCAACCGGTAGGTATACACCGAAATAGAGCCAGTGCCACAACCCGAAGGATGCAAGTGCTGCAAGACCCATAGAAGCTGTTGCTATGAGCGCTCGCTTATTACCAAATGCGCGCAATGTCCAAGGCAACGACGCTGTAAGCACGAAGGCAATAACGATGATTGTTTCTGTGCGCGACCATGCAGCAGCAGAAAGAAAGAGTGCTGAGGCAACGAGCCAGCGCACATCCTTACGTAATACAGCCTCGAAGAAGAACCATGCACCAGTTGTAAAGAACACAGCATTAGCCATGTCGGTTTGCAGAAGAAATTGATAACCGTACCATTCGGGTGTTATGATTAAGGCAAGCCATAACACACTTGCGATGAACGGATGCACGTAGGAGCGCAGCCACGCAAACATCAGCCAAGCGAATGTTATGCACTGCACAGCAAGCCAGATATGTCCGTACGTAAAACCAATGCTTCGATACACGATTTGCATAAGCATAGCAAATGGTGCATAGTAAGGTTGGTTAGAAAGCAGACCACGAAGCGAAGGGTCTGTGAAGATCTGGTTGTTTATGTGGCCGTCTATCAACGCCTGCCGCGCTACGAGGTCGATACCCGCCATTGCATCGAAGGGTGTTACTGGCCAGAAGTATGATGCCCAGACGACGATGTACAACAGACCCATGCTTATAACTAGTGCGGCAACATCATACATCTGCAGGGTCCATCGCGGACGTGCCGCGAGCCTGCGGTACGTTGGCGCAACCCGGGGCCACCAAGCGTTTGCACCTACAGCCAAAACAGCCAGCACTCCAAACACCGAACCAGTTGAAATGCGAACCTGTGCGAGTTCAAGCGCAAACACTCCGACCGTATGTAAGAACATACCAAGTATTAGTGCCGCTGGCAGGAGCACGCTGCGCTTAAAATCAAGGCGCATGAGACCAAATACACCAATGCCTGTTAACCACTGTAGTAGCAGTGTTAGCACAAAGACGAGGGCAACGCTATTCACGCGATGCCTCTTCGTAAACGTGTAGCAACGAGTCGATGTTGGCAGTACTGCCACGCCGCATAAGTGAAATGCGCCGTGGAGCTAGTGCGATGTATGTGTTTGCTGAGCCTCTTCGTGCTGTGTCGGCGTAGGCGACGATCGGACTAAGCCTGGTCATGTAGGTAAAGATTCGCGGATCTGTCCATGTCACCTCGGCCTTGATGTACTTCTGTGCGTACTGCCGTGGTGGCAACAACACTGTATCACCTGGTTGCAAATTATTTGTCACCCAAACAGGTGTTTCGTAGTTCGCAACGTGTCGTGCGAACATCCTGTCGCGCCATGAACGCATGCGATTCAGTGAATCGAGACTGCGATAGTACACATCTACGCGATTCTCGTACCAACCGTAGTAAGGATTAACCTCGATGCTCTTCGTATCGCTGAGTTGAATTTCCCCAAGGTCGACGTTAATAAGCAACACATATCCAAGACTCAGCAGTAGCGTTAGTGCCAGCGCGCGGAGCGAGAAGAATGATGCTGAAGACGCCACGTTTAGTTATTCGATAATGCTTCGGCGCCACCAACAATCTCTAACATTTCCTTGGTGATAGAAGCCTGACGCTCACGGTTGTACACAAGCTGCAATGCCAGAATAAGGTCGCGTGCGTTTGTTGTAGCATTGTCCATGGCCATCATTCTTGCGGCTTGCTCAGCAGCATTCGACTCCAACAGGGTGCGCCACACCTGAATATTAAGGTAGATCGGCAGCAGTTGCTCTAGAACATCACCACGAGACGGCTCGAAGATATAGTCGACCGTCGATGTCTTCTTGGCCGCGTCTGGTATAATAGAGGCTGCGATAGGAAGGAGCTGCAGTGCGCGAACTTCCTGACGCATGACCGACACGTACTGATTATAAACAATGTCAATACGATCTGCCCGACCGGCAAGAAATGCGTCAGAAACAATCTCAGCAATTTCTTGAGCCGTAGTGAACTCGAGCTTGATAAAAATGTCTGAGTACTCGCGAATAATTTCGTGCACATGCTTACGCAAGGCAGACACCGCACGGCGTCCAACAGGAATAACCTGAATGCTTACATCTGGATGACTGGCGCGTAATGCTGCGACGTGCTGCGCAGTAAGACGTAGTAGGTTCGTGTTAAAGGCTCCGGCAAGACCGCGGTCAGACGACACCACAATAAGAATGATGTTGTTGAGTTCTTTTTTCGCTTCGAAATACGGATGCACAAACTCACTCTCACCTGTTGCAAGATTACCGAGGATTTTTTGGAGCTGTTCTGCGAACGGACGTGCGGCGCCAATGGCAGTCTGTGCGCGACGCAGTTTTGCAGCAGCCACCATTTTCATGGCCTGTGTAATCTTCGATGTGTTACGAACCGATGTAATTCGATTCCGCGTATCACGCAACGTTGCCATTAAGCCGCCCTATTCCGTTATTAGGAGTTGTACATAGTCAGCAACGGCGTCTTCGAGAACAGAGAATCGCATATCTGGTAGAGCCTTGGCAAACGCAGTCATATCAGCCTGTGTATAATTCTGATACTGCTCTGCCACTTCTTGCGGCGCTTCGATGTACACAATCTTCGGTGGTATCTGCATTGCTGCGAACACTGCAACGATCAACTCATTCCACGTGCTTGCTATGCCACTGCCAAGATTGTAAATGCCGTTAATGTCTTTTCGTTTCAACAGCGTAAGTACAACACGGCACACATCGTTCACGTAAATGAAATCGCGCATCTGGCCACCATCTGCAAACGCGGCATCAGAACTCTTGAAAAGCCTTACTTCGCCCGTTGCTCGAATCTGCTGCACGGCCTTGTATACCATGCTGGCCATCGTGCCTTTGTGCTGCTCGTTCGGACCGAATACATTAAAGAATTTCAGTCCAACGCAGTGTGTATCAAGATGTTGATCACGAATCCAACAATCGAACAAATGTTTTGAAAAACCATACATGTTAAGGGGCTTCAGGTCGATGGTCGCATCACTGTAGCCACGGCTTCCATCGCCATACGTAGCCGCCGAGCTGGCATAGATGAACCTAGCCCCCTGCTCAAGAGCAAACTCTGCGACATCGGTGCTGTACCGAAAGTTGTTGTCGTATAGATAATCGGCATCGGTTTCTGTGGTCGAAGAACATGCACCCATGTGAATGATTGCTTCGATGCCGCCTTCAAATTCACCGAGCACCATTTGGTCTCGAAAATCTTGCTTGCTGACAATGTCAATGAACGATGTACCAACCAGATTTCGCCACTTACTTCCAGAACCAAGAGCATCGACAATCAACACATCACTTCTGCCTTCGGCATTCAGCGCCGCAAGAATGCGGCTACCGATAAAGCCCGCACCTCCGGTCAGAATTAGCATTGGCTATGTCCGAGCGAGCGTTGCTTCAACATACACTACACCTGAGGGAGCGTTGCTTTGAACCGCTCTGTGAATTGTGTTAGAGCATCATTCAGTTCTTTGCGAGCATCGTCTGTTATTTCTTTCTTCATCGAGATTGTCTCTAGCACCGTTGGATGCGCAAGACGAACAAATTCGAGCAGCTCTATTTCATAGCGCCGTATGTCTTCGAGAGGGATGTCGTCCATGAATCCGTTTGTTGCGGAGTAGATAGACACTACTTGCTCATCTACTGGAATTGGCGAATACTGCGGTTGCTTCATGATTTCCATTAGGCGTGCACCGCGTCGCAATTGCTGTTGTGTAGACTTATCGAGATCTGAACCAAATTTTGAGAACGCTTCGAGTGCACGGAATTGGGCGAGCTCGAGTTTCAACGGACCCGCCACTTTTTTCATTGCTTTTATCTGTGCGTTACCACCTACCCGCGAAACAGAAATACCGACGTTAAGCGCAGGGCGCACACCAGCATTGAAAAGACTTGGTTCGAGATAGATCTGTCCGTCGGTAATAGAAATAACGTTCGTCGGAATGTATGCCGCAACGTCTCCAGCCTGCGTTTCGATTACAGGTAGCGCCGTAAGCGATCCTCCGCCGAGTTTATCACTTAGTTTAGCAGCACGTTCGAGAAGACGGCTGTGCAAATAGAACACGTCGCCAGGATACGCTTCGCGTCCGGGCGGACGTCGCAGTAGCAACGACACCTGACGGTATGCAGCGGCCTGCTTCGACAAATCGTCATAGACAATAAGAGCATGACGTCCAGAATCGCGGAAGTACTCGCCCATCGAGCAGCCACTATACGGCGCAATAAACTGCAACGGAGCAGGATCTGAAGCCGACGCAGTTACGATGGTTGTGTAGTCCATCGCACCATACTTATCGAGCGTGGCGAGAACGTTTGCAACCGTCGATCCTTTTTGTCCGATAGCAACATAGACACAGAACACCGGCTTGATGCCGCGTGCAGCTGCATCTGCTGTGTGAGTGTACTTCTGACTGATAATTGCATCGATAGCAACTACAGTCTTGCCCGTCTGACGGTCGCCGATGATGAGCTCACGTTGGCCACGTCCGATTGGAATAAGAGCATCGACTGCTTTAATACCGGTTTGTAGGGGTTCTGTAACGGGCTGACGGTCGATAACGCCAAGAGCTTTGCGTTCGATTGGGAAGAAGGCAGATTCTTTGATCGGACCCTTGCCGTCGATTGGTACACCCAGCGGATTTACAACACGTCCGAGCAAACCCTCGCCCACAGGAACAGATGCGATTTTGCCCGTGCGTTTTACTTGATCACCTTCTTTAACAAGCGAGTCGTCTCCGAAGAGCACCACACCCACATTGTCTTCTTCAAGGTTCAGTACCATTCCCACCACGCCGTTCGGAAACTCTACGAGCTCCGACGCCATGACCTTCGTAAGGCCGTAGATGCGAGCAACACCGTCACCGATCTGAAGAACGGTGCCCACTTCGTACACATCGGTTTCTTTTTCAAATCCGGAAAGTTGTCGTCGCAGAATCGCGGAAATTTCATCGGGTCTAACGTCAGCCATTGGTCGGTCCTTAATCAGGTTTCAGTTTCGGATAATGAGCCTATAAACTCGACATCGATCGTTCCGTCGATCCGATAGATCGATCAGACTTCGTTGCCATGTCGCTTCGTAACTGTTCGAGCTGACGCTTCAGCGTACCGTCCATCACAGTATCGCCAATACGAAGTGTTATGCCACCAAGCACAGAAGGGTCAACAAAGAACGTCCCCATCGCCTCTTTGCCTGTCTTTTTCGTGACAGCATCAAGTACATTCTTTTTCTCGCTGTCATTTAACTCCACGGCACTCGTTACGCCAACGCGTACCAGCTTCTGTTGTGTATCCAGCCGCGTATCAAATGCCTGCACGATTTCCGGCATGAAGCCCTCACGTCCCTTGCGAATCACCAGTTTCAGGAAATCCATTGTCAGTGGGTCTATCGACTCAGACCACAGCTCTTCGACAATGCGTTTCTTGTGAAAGGGGCTAACAACGGGGCTGCGGAGGATGGCACGTAAGTCGAAATGCGACTTATATGTATCCAAAATCATGCGAAGGTCACGGTCAACTTCCTGAGCCTTTCCTACCTCGTTGGCCGTGTTCAGGAGAGCTGTTGCATAACGTTCAGCGATTCGTGTTACAGACATAGCATCAATTCTTGGATAACTCGTTCACGTACGATTCAACAAGGCGCTTCTGGTCTTCACCTTGCATGGTTCGGCCAAGAAGTTTTTCTGTTGCGTCTATCACCATCGAAGAAACTTCAGCGCGAAGGGTTTTGATGGCCTCGATCTTTTCGCGTTCGATCTCGCTCATCGCTTCAACAAGCTTGTGTTGCTTTAGATGCTCGGCTTCATCGTGTGCCTTGCGCAACATTGCGTCGGCCTGGTTTTTCCCTTCGCGAACAATCGTCATCATCTCCGCTTGAGCAGATGCAATCTTCGCCTTGCTTTCGTTTAGGCGTGTAACCGCTTCAGCACTAGCACTAGCTGCGTTTTCGAGGTTCTCGCGAATAGAATTCTCACGTGCTTTCAATCCGTTCATCATTGGCTTCCAGCCGTACTTGGCGATGATGAGGGCGAAACCACAGAAGTTTACCAGCGTCCAGAAGATTAGTCCTGGACTCATGTCTAAGAATGATGGCATAGGTTCTCCGTGTGAGGGTTATCCTGCCGACTTAACAGCAAGCAGAATGCAGATAACGCCTGCTAGTAGTGCAACACCTTCAATAAGTGCCGCACCGATGATCATCGTTGTACGGATATCGGCGGCGTTCTCCGGCTGGCGGCTGCTAGCTTCAAGAGCTGCTGCTGCAAGACGACCAATGCCAGTTCCTACACCAAATACCGTGACACCGACACCAAGGCCTGCGCCCAACCATGCGAATGCTACTGGATCCATAATTCGTGTCCTCGAGAAAAATGTAAATGAGAATTAATGAGCACTTGTGAGATCGTCGGAATGATGACTGTCGTGTGTTGCATGTTCACCTAATGCGAGACCAATGAATACAGCCGTTAGCATCGCAAAAATGTACGCCTGCAAAAACGCAACGAGCAACTCTAGCATGTAGATGAAAATTGAGAAGCCTACGCTGATTGGCGTTACCACCCAGTTCTCGAAGAAAAAGATCAAGCCCACCAACGACAGCAACACAATGTGTCCTGCAGTCATGTTGGCAAACAATCGAATCATCAGAGCGAAGGGCTTTGTAAACAACGAAACAATTTCGATGGGCACCATGATGATGAACATGTACCAAGGAGCTCCGCCAAGAAGGTGGTGGAACCATGCCTTTATACCAGCATCGCGAATAGCGACGTAATTCACGGTAAAAAACGAAACCAGGGCAAGAGCCATCGTCACACCCAACGCACCAGTTGCAGCATGTGCTCCCGGGAGTAGACCGATAAGGTTCAGCGTCAGGATAAAGAAGAAGAACGAAATCAGCAGTGGCATCAGGCGCTCGGTGCGACGTTCGGTGCCGACGTTCGGACGAACAATTTGGTCGCGCACGTACAGCACAACGCTCTCGAGCATGTTCTGCAAGCCGGTCGGTGCGGCCGTAGGCTTCTTGATGTAGCGTTTTCGCACCAAACCAAACAGCACAAGGATTAATGCAATCGCAAGGAACTGGTAGGCTACCAGATTTGTGATCGAGAGGTCGAACGGTTGAGAGGCTCCTTCAGGATCTGCCTTGCGCACTGGGTGCCCATGGTGCAGAGTAAAAGCGCCCGCGGCTTCCATAGACGCTGCGTTCGCATACACATGAAGCCCGTTGTCTACCAGAATAATCGGCAGTACATCAAAATGACCGAAGAAGATGTTCAGCTCATGGTGGTCGCCCAGGCTCTCAATCAACGTCTCGAACACAGCGCTGCCCTTAGGCGAAGCGCTTGTCGAAGTCCCGTGAATTTGTGTTGAATCAGAACTCATACAGTAAACGGAATTGCGATCCAGCGGTTATGTGATAAGCCATTTTCCTGACCGTCCTCGTCAGAGCAAACCCGTCCATTATTTCAATTAGCTTTTTTTTTATCCCATTGAACAGAAGAATCTCTGTCATCAACGAGATGAAACTCGCAATTGCAAACGTGATAGAGAACCAGAGCATATCCATACCAACAACGCTCAAAAGGACCCATACGAGCGCGATTACAATCATGGCGCGAACAGCAAAACTACCAAAGACAATTGCGAGGAACTCGTTAATGTCTCTTTCAAAGGCCCATTTCGCAATTGCATAGCCAGCCAAGGCATTAAGAATGTTCATTCCTAGCGCTACAAGTACCGACGCAAATGGTCCAGTTACATCCAATTCTGCTTGCTCCTACTTGGGCGGTTCTTTCTCTCCATGCATCCATCTTCGCAATGAGCGAAAAAACTGGACGAAGCCGACAACACAGCCCAACACAAGGCCTATTAACAAATAGGTCGGCTCACTTCCCTGCCATTGGTCTATAAACCAGCCTGCTGCTCCAAGCACAAGCACAGACGCAGCTAGCTGCGAACCAAGGTTCAGATAGGGCGCCACCTGACGTATAATTGTCGCGCGTTTGTCAGGAGGCATTGTTTTGATCAATGAAAATCGCACGCAAACTTAGGTCCAGCATGCTAGAAACCCAATTCACGTAGCTGCGAAAGTACGGCGTCTGAGTAGATGCTCACGGTTTCGCCGTACCAAAGATCGTCGGGAACAAACCGAACCGCCCCGTATGACGATGGGTCAAGGGGCCGAATGGGGCTCGTAGCAAGGATTGTGGTCTCTTCTTCACGGAATTCGTTGTCTACGTCGTAAAGACCGATTGTTAAACCAAGCTCGGTGAGAATGCGCTCGTCTACAGGGGCTCTGTCATACCCAAGTAGCAAAAACGGTATGCGCACCTTAACAACGTATCCGTCGCTAACCTGCGACGTAACAACGCGCACCTGTTGAACAGCCTGGTCTTGTGCACCTTCGAGGTCGTCTGTCGTGCGAACCTTGATTACGGGACGTCGTTCTGCGAAATCGCCGATACGGACAGAAAAGTTGAACAAACCCGAGTCGGTCGAAGTGCGTACCCGCAGTTTGTTGCGTTCGATAGAGGTAATAGCCCTCGACCCGCTTTCACCTTCCGGAGGCGTTACGTCCCACCAGAGTTCGATACGATCGGCTGGACATGTATCACACCAACCCGTTATGACTGTTGAATCGCGGACCGTCATTCGTACATAGAGGAAGTCGTTGTCGTAGACCACGCGAGCGTCAAACGAAGCGTCCTCGGGACCCTGCCACCAGTATGCTCCGGCCTGTGCACTTCGAACACTGCTTACTGTTACATCCGAAACAAATCCAGCATGAACCTGACGTCCACGTCCGTAACACGGTATCGTCAGATAATCACTTTTGAATTGCACAACGCCTTTGTCATTAACAAAGCGTTCACGTGTTTCAAGCGTACGATAGTTTCGATACGCCTCGTGTGCAAACACACCTATCTGGTCGGTTTCAAACTCGTCGAGCAGAACAACGCTGCCATCACGGTATTGGTAGCCGCGAATGGACCAGTTTTCAGCTCTACGTTTTTGTGTGATGTAACAAGCCCCTTCTTTAACAGCAACACCAACCTCGAGAGGCAGATCGATGTATGACAGCGGGTACCGACCAATATTGACCAGGAAGCCTTCTGTATCGATAAACAAGTACACAGTCGATTCTTTTCTACGTGTACCAAGGATGTTCACAGAGAACGCAACATCGTATACGCCGTCACCAGAAAAATCGCCGACGTCCCAGCCCCAAATTCTGTACTGTGCTCCTTGAGGCATTGCTGCGACGAGATCTGCTATGAGTTCGTCGGCAAAATAGGGTTCGATCTTACGCTTGAATTCTGAGAATTCCATACCTGTTTGTGCATTTGAAACAGCTACGCCGAGCACAAGTGTGCTGAGCATTAGTATCAAACCTGTAAAACGTTTCACGGCGGCTAGGGTCATTGTAATGCGTGTTGCAATGGCGAGGGACATTAAATGATTGTTTCTGCTGTGGAGAGAACGGCGTCGCGTACCTCCAGATGACTCGATTTGAGGCGCGCCCCTAACTGGGCCACTACGAGAGACGCCGCATACGACGCTAGACGTCCAGCATGTTCCGCCCTATATCGATTCAAAACACCATAGAAAAATGCACCTGCGAACATATCCCCAGCTCCGGTTGCATCAACTGGAGTTACAGCATAGGCAGGTATCTGCACTTGTTCACCGTTCCATTGCACACTTGAGCCTTGCTCACCCATAGTTACAGCAACGTTTCGGTAGATAGACCCCAGTGCTTCGAACGCTGCATTGCCATTGCTTTCACCGCTCAGTGTCGTTGCTTCGCTTTCGTTGCAAAACACCAGATCTGCATGTTTTAGCAATGCGCGAAGTCTATCGCCAAACACGTCGATGATGAATTTGTCTGAACAGCTCACAGCAACGTGAGTACCATGCTTCTTAGCAAGAAACGCTGCATTCTCGACTGCGTCAGCCCCGCCTTCTTCTGTCAGCTTATAGCCTTCAATGTAAATCCACTCCGACGTACGAATCTGTTGCTCGTCAAGATCTTTTCTGGTGAAGGCAGTATTTACAGCGAGAGTGGTGTTTAACGTCCGTTCGGTATCCGGCGTAATCATCACAAGACATGTACCAGTTGATTCGCCGGCAATATGTCGTGCATGCAGGTTAATGCCGAGCTCTGAGAACTCTTCGGCGTAGAAACTTCCTAACTGGTCTGCACCAAGTAATGAGTTGTATGCACCCTTACCTCCGAACTGAGCGAAGGCAATGATACTGTTAGCTGCCGAGCCTCCGCTGCTGCGATGAATGGTTTTGCCTGCGAGGCTTTCTATCATTTCGCGCTGACGTTCCGGCGAAGTGAGAGCCATCGTACTTTTTGTAAGTCCGAACGAAGCAAACTCAGCATCGCTTACTTGTACTTCGAGATCGACAAGAGCATTTCCAACACCGGTTAGCTGAATTGTTTTCATTGGTTTCCTGAAAGACGAATGATTTCTTCGCACAAATCTCCAAACTCGATGCCCGCCTGCCGCGCAGCCATGGGTACAAGGCTTGTTTCTGTAAAACCGGGGAGCGTATTCACTTCAAGGCAGAACGGCATGTGTTCTTCCGTCAAGCGAAAGTCGATGCGGCTATAAGCACGACATCCAAGCACAGCATGTGCAGTTACAGCGAGCTCTTGCACGTGATTCATAACCTCTTCGGATAAATCGGCTGGACAGTGATATTCTGTGCACCCCTTTGTGTACTTGTTTGCGTAGTCGTAGAAACCAGCCTTCGGTTCGATTTCTATGATTGGCAGAGCTTCACCACCCAATACAGCAACGGTAAGTTCACGTCCCGGGATGTACCTCTCAACTAAAATCGACGAAGAGAATTTTGCTGCAAGTCTTACGGCTTTTGCAAGATCTTCTACTACACCTGTCTCAATAACTGACATCCCCACCGTTGAACCCTGATCGTTCGGCTTAACGACAACAGGTCCGCGCAATTCACGCTGTACCTCGGCAAGAATTTCTAGGTCGTCGGCTTGCTCGGGTGTTACCGACACCCAATGCGGCGTCGGAATTCCTGAAATCTGAAACATCATTTTCGATACTGTTTTGTCCATGCACATCGCACTAGAAAGCATGCCACTACCTGTGTACGGAATGCCACGCAGATCCAGCAGTGCTTGAACGTAGCCGTCTTCGCCATAACGTCCATGAAGGCCCATAAAGACGATGTCCACTCCGTCGAACAACGGCGAGTGAATACATTCTACGAGTTGCTCTGTACGAAATGCAGCGAGTTCTGCATCTGTAACAGGATTAGCATTTACCGCAGCAAGTTCGGCGTCAGTCATTACGCCACGTACACCGCGAGCAGGATCGATAGTGGCTACTGTGTGCCCCTTTGCGCGCAACGCATGTGTTGCAGCGCGCCCGCTAAGCAGAGAAATATTACGTTCAGGTGAAATGCCGCCAAGCAGTACAACAATGTTCATGAAAAAGGTCTCTTCCTTTGTGCATTACGTTGCACGATTGAATTACGCGCCATTGGTGAACAGTGATTTTAAGTGTTGTACATCTTCCCATGTATGCTTCTTCCATTCAGGATTGCGAAGCAGAGCAGCGGGATGATAGGTCACGAGCGTAGGAATGCCATGGTAGTCGTGCATGCGTCCTCGCAGCGACGTCATCGATTCTTTGTTCTTAAGAAGTGTGTTGGCTGCAGTCAGACCAAGGGCAAGAATAAAGCGTGGCTGCACCAGATCGATTTGCTTTCGCAGGTACGGCTCGCAGGTATCGGTCTCTGAGGCAAGGGGCTTTCTGTTGTTCGGGGGTCGGCATTTCAGAATGTTGCAGATGTACACATCGTCTCGATTGAACTCTACAGCTTCAAGAATCTTCGTCAGCAACTGTCCAGCCCGCCCTACAAAAGGTAACCCCTGCTCGTCCTCGTCAGCACCTGGTGCTTCTCCGATTATCATGAGGTCAGCGTTTGGATTACCCGATCCGAACACAAAATTAGTGCGTGTGAAGCCAAGCGGACACTTCAAACATTCCTTGATGGCATCGTTGAAATCGATCATCGATTCTGCGTCGAACGCGGCAACGATTTGACGATCGGTTTTGACGTGACCGCCGTGTTCGACTTGATGCTGATTTGGCGCTGATTGTTGGTGGTGTGATTCGTCTTTTTGCTGTGGCCTCGGCGCTTCATCGGGGGCTAGCACAAGCGAGGCATCGTATGCCACAGCGTCTGTGTACAAAATGTCGCCATACATCTGCCGTTGTTGAAGCAGATATGCTTGAATATCAGAGTGAATGGTTGCCATACTGGACGCAAAAATAGCGTGTAACCGCCGCTTCGAGCCATGTATCGGGACCTCGTTCAAAAAACATTCTTTCAAGAGGTTACAATGAAACGACTCCTGTTATGGTGCTGCCTGATGATTACGCTCCTCAGTGGCGCAACGGCAAAAGCCCCTTCCCGCATACAGCTAGCTCTACTACTCGATACCAGCGGATCGATGGATGGTTTGCTTAAGCAAGCCAAGTCGCAACTATGGCACATTGTTTCTACAATGTCTGCAGCGAAAAAGAACGGACAGCCGACGTTGCTCGAGCTCGCTCTCTACGAATACGGTAACAGTGGCATCCCTGTAACAAGTGGCTATGTTCGACAGCTTTGTGCCTTTACCGATGACCTAGACCTTGTTTCGGAGAAGCTCTTCGCACTAACTACCAACGGTGGTGAAGAATACTGTCCAACTGCCATCATAACGAGTGTCAACGACCTCGCATGGTCGAAAGACGTCGCAGACCTACATCTTATCGTGATTGCTGGCAACGAAGCCTTCCAACAGGGAAGCCTTACATCTGAAGAGGCATGTAAGAGTGCAACAACAAAAGACATCGCCATTACCACCATCTTTTGTGGTCAGACCCAAGAAGGTCGCACGCTGGGTTGGGATTTATCTAAAGGCTGCAAGGGTGGAGCATACTTTGCAATTAACTCCGACGGGCCGATCGAAGAGATTGCAACTCCGTATGACACGAGCATTGTGCGTCTAAACAACGCGCTGAATACGACCTACACCGGATATGGAAGCCTTGGTTTAGAGAAGAAGGTTCGACAAGACGTACAGGACGCCAACGCTTCGGGCATGGGTGCATCGGCATTCGTCGAACGGTCGGTTGCGAAGGCTTCTGGTGCCTATTCGAACTCAACGTGGGACCTTGTCGACCTCTACAACTCAGACAAGGAAACGTTCAAAAAGCTAGAGGCAAGGGATCTGCCAGAACAGCTTCGCACAAAATCGCTCTCAGAACGAGAAGCAATTGTGAAAGACCTGCAGAACAAACGCGGAGTACTACAGCGTGACATTCAACAATTGAATGAAAAACGCATGTCGTTTATACGCATCGAAGAAAAGCGGCTGGCATCCCGACCTCAAACAATCGGTTCGGGAATAATCACTAGCTTACGTGCATTAGCCGAGGCACGGCAGTTCAGCTTTGCTTCATAAGGTTAACTGTGTTTTTTGTAACCTTAATTGAGCCCGGAAAGATTACCATGAAGATCTCTCGAATTCACTGGGTTGGTGTGTTGGCGTGTCTTACACTACTTGTCATTGGATGCACTAAGGAGCCAGTTGCTCCTAACAATCCGGCGGCATCAAATAGGCTGACCCTGAATGGTGGCGGCCATGCCAATGAAAAGTTGACGTTCCCCGATGCCGTTGCATCCTACCTTACCGAGAGCGATGTAACGGTTGTTGCTATTGGCGATTCGACTGTTCCAGAAACGGCTGATGCCCCAGGTGCCCTTATTTTCTTCAAGGGAAATACGGTTGGTACGTTCACCATTAATAATGCAGACAGCAATGTTTTTGTTTGGGTGTTCACAGACACAACGCAATACGCATTGATCAGTGGCACCGTCACAATTACGAAGTACGGTGCTGTTGGTGAGAAGATCGAAGGAACGTTCGCTGGCTCTGGTACTACCAATGTAAATGGTGTTGATATTCCGATCACAGTCACAGACGGTGCCTTCTCTGCCGTACGTCTGCTCGACAATAAGCTCGATCCTGACGTGCTCGATCCAACGATCGACTTCTCGCTTGTTATTGATGGTGAAGTATTTGACCAACAACTCTTTGAGTTGAAAGGCGTTGATGTCGTCGTCGATTCGGCCTTTTTCAGCGGCGGCGCAGTCTACCGCAAAATGGAGGCAACGGGTATCACAATACTCAATGAAAAACTGTGGATTGTGAACATCGTCCTGCAACCGAAGCAAGGTCCGTGGTCAACAGGTACATTCAGCTGGAGAACACCTTCTCCTGACGGTTTCGCGTCCGCAATTTTTACGTTTACTCCTGAAAATCCCGATGATGCTATCGTATTGGTTTGTGATGGCAAGGGGGGCTCGACGATCATCACCGACATCGAAGGGAACACCGTTTCCGGGGTCTTTAGTGGCAGCACACTTGCCGGACCGTCGAATACGTATCAGATTTCGAACGGACGGTTCAAATTCGACCTGCCTGAGTGATCACTCTTCGTGTGCTTCTTGTTCTTCGGGTTCTTCCTGTGAGTCTTCGCCCCTCTTTTTTGCGAGAGCAAAAACTATCTGTCCGGTCTTTTTGTCAAACCGTCCCTTGATATGAGCCCCATCAACAAAGACCCCTTTCAGCATATCTTCTGCTAGCGGGTCTTCGACAAAGCGCTGTATACTGCGGCGCAGCGGACGTGCTCCGAACTTCTCATCGAATCCCTTTTCAGCCAGGAAGTCTTTAGCTGACTTAGCCAATTCAAGAGTCATCGTCCGCGCATCAAGGCGCTTTAACAGGCGCTTGAGTTGTAGATCGATGATTCTATGCATGTGTTCGCGTTTGAGCGGACGGAAGATTACATACTCATCGATACGGTTAAGGAATTCTGGGTTAAAGAGCCGTTTCATGGTTTCTTCAACGGTTGACTTCATGTTCTCGTAGTCGTCGGTTTCATCGTTCGTTGAGAAACCTATCCGTCCGCCAGCTTTAACATCTTTCATTCCAACGTTGGACGTCATGATGATAATGGTGTTTTTGAAATCGATACGACGTCCGAGGCCATCAGTCAACACACCATCATCAAAAACCTGCAACAGAATGTTAAACACATCGGGATGTGCCTTTTCGATTTCATCGAGCAGAATGATGCTATACGGTTTGCGACGCACCTTTTCTGTAAGCTGTCCACCTTCTTCATAACCAACGTATCCAGGAGGCGCACCAACAAGACGCGATACCGTAAACTTTTCCATGTATTCGCTCATGTCGATGCGAATAAGTGCATCTTCTGAATCGAACATGTAGCGTGCCAAGACCTTTGCGAGTTCTGTTTTGCCAACACCGGTCGGACCAAGAAACATAAAGGAGCCAATGGGGCGCGAAGGGTCTTTGAGTCCTGCACGTGCCCGACGTATTGCCTTCGCAAGGTGCTCTACTGCTTCTTCTTGACCAATCACCTGTGTCTTGAGTTCTTCCGCCATTTTCAACAGCTTTGCCGTCTCGCCTTCTGCGATCCGGTTTACTGGTATGCCTGTCACCATGGCAACTACATCAGCAATGTCGTTCTCGCTTACGTCATAGATATGATCGCTGGCCTTCGTCTCCCAGTCTTCTTTGGCCTGTTCCAACTCCGTATGATATTTCTTTTCGAGATCGCGAAGACGCGCTGCTTCTTCGAAGTTTTGCGATTTCACAACGTGATTCTTTTGCATCCGAACGTCTTCGATCTTTTCTTCGAGCTCGACAACTTCCTTTGGTACAGAGATGTGTTCGAGGTGAACGCGAGCGCCCGCTTCGTCCAATACATCAAGCGCCTTATCGGGCAAGAATCTATCGGTGATGTATCGGTCTGCCATCATTACGCATGCCCGAACTGCATCGTCGGAATAACGTACGCCATGATGTTTTTCGTAACGGTCTTTTACGTTTAATAGAATCTGAACAGCTTCTTCAGCTGTCGGAGGATCTACAAGAATTTTCTGGAATCTGCGATCGAGGGCACCATCTTTTTCGATGTACTGACGGTATTCGTCTAGTGTCGTAGCGCCAATACATTGGATGTCGCCCCTAGCTAAAGCCGGCTTGAACATGTTTGATGCATCGAGCGATCCGGATGCGCCGCCCGCTCCAACGATCGTATGCAACTCATCGATGAATAGTATAACGTCCTTCGCCTTCTCTAACTCATTCATCACGGCTTTCATGCGCTCTTCGAACTGACCACGATACTTGGTGCCAGCTACAAGTGCTGCAAGATCTAGCGTAACGATGCGCTTATCGAAAAGAACACGTGACACCTTGCGTTCGATAATTCGAATTGCCAGGCCTTCAACTATTGCTGTTTTACCAACTCCAGGCTCTCCGATGAGCACTGGATTGTTCTTTTTACGACGACTAAGGATTTGTGCTACTCGTTGAATTTCTTTGTCACGACCGATAACAGGGTCGAGCTTGCCTTCTACGGCGAGCTTTGTTAAGTCGCGGCCAAAATTGTCAAGCACTGGAGTTTTTGCACGTTCTGTAGACGACTTTGCACGTGTCGAACCCTTTTCGCCTGGCTTGGCGCCAGAGCTCGGCTTGCCACTTAGATACGCATCAAGTTCTTTCCGTACACTATCGTAGTTGACACTAAACTGTGCTAGTATCTGAGCTGCAATGTTGTCTTCGTCACGCAGCAGCGAAAGCAGAAGATGCTCCGTGCCAATCATGTCAGACTTATACAGCTTGGCCTCTAAATATGTAATCTTGAGAACCTTCTCTGCTTGCTTTGTAAGTGGGATGTTGCCGATAGTGAGCGGACCGCTCATAGATCGAACTGTATCCTCGACGGCGCGTTTTAGCTTGGCGAGATCGACGCTAAGACTCCTAAGAATCTTTACCCCAATCCCTTCGCCTTCGCGTATGATGCCAAGCAGCAGGTGCTCCGTGCCTATGTAGTCGTGACCCAGCCGAAGAGCCTCTTCTCTGCTCAATCGGATGACGTCTTGAACTCTATTCGAAAAATTGCCTTCCATGGCGTTCGCACTTTCTAATCGTGTTTCGAACTCAAGACCTACTACTGATCAAATAATCGTTTCACTTTGCCAATCTTCGCCACAAGTGTTGCATGACTAGTCGTCGCAACAACCACAGGCTTCACAGCTGCCGTTTTCTTAGATGCTTTCTTCTTGCCTTTAGTAACAGGCTCTACCACGGCTGGAGCCTGAGTTGCCATTGACGGCGCTGCTGCGATGTCGAATGTTACACGTTCGTCGGCACTTTTGATATCCTTGATCTCTGCTTTTACGGCAGCGAGTCGTGACTGCATTAGGCTAACGTTCGGGTCTACTGGGTCTGGCGTGCGCTCTGGTTCTGGGGGAAGAGGTTTGCCCTTCTTTACTTTCTTCACGGCTTTCTTCCATGCTTCCATTGCCTTTTGATGCTCAACTTCGTTTTTTGCCTTGATCGGCGTGAGCTGGTCTTCGTCTGGCATTGCAACAAACACCATTCGCATCTGTTGATTAGCACGCATTAACTCACCAGCCTCGGCAAGCTTGCGTTTGGCATCTGACGTGAGATTTGCAGAATTACGGTCAAAGCCCCTTACCGAAAAAATTGGGGCATTCTCGATAATCGTCTGGACTGTGAAGCTGCGCTTGAGCGCCTTGAATTTCTGCGTAGCAGCGATATCTACCATTTCTTCTTTACGGTAGACATTGTAATCAAGAAAAACAAACTTGTGTGCACCTGCTTCGCTGAGCGTCTGCAAGTACGATCCGTCTTTCGAGTTGCTGTTGATCTGAATTTTCTTACCGCCCGGAGTGTAGATATAAATCTTACATCCCATAGGCTTGCCTGCCTCGTCGGTAACGAATCCTTCGATTGTCTGCTGAGCCTGCACCGTCTGCGCAATTGCAGATACATCCCCTATCGCAAGCATGGCCAGAAGGAGCATTCCGACGGTCAGTGTTTTAACAGTCAGTGTTTTAACAGTCAGTGTTTTAACAGTCAGTGTTTTAACAGTCAGTGATTTAACAGTCAGTGTTTTATACGTATTTGAGTTCATCCTCACCAATTCATCCTTTGTTAGAGTTTAGAAACCTGGCAATACCTGCTTTGCAGTCGTCGGTCTGTCTTGCCAGGGCATTCATCGAAGTCGCGTATTTGAGCGCTGCATCAGAAGACATGCCATGTAGAGCATTCAACATCTGCTTTGTGAGTGCCATTGCCGTACCACTATTCTTGGCCATTGTTGCAGCAAGGTCGCTGACGTACAAATCGAGATTGTCGTCTTCTACCACGTCCGATACCAGTCCAATTCTAAATGCCTCCTCGGCAGAAATCGTTGCACCGCTCAGCACCAGCCGTCTTGCGCGGGCGTCGCCTACCTTTTGCATGAGGTATACAAGCACGATTGCCGGAATGAAGCCGATCCGTACTTCCGAGTAGCCAAAAAGTGCCCCGTTTCGTCCGGCTACCACCACATCACAAACCGAGGCCAGCCCGCAACCTCCTGCAATTGCTGGACCGTGGACTTGAGCGATCACGGGTTTCGGACACTCCACAACGGACTGCATCATCTGCATCAGGTGTGTCGAATCGGCAAGATTCTCCATCGCCGAGGCATCTGCGATTCGCTGCAATGAGTCGAGGTCGGCGCCAGAACAAAAAGAAGTTCCTTCGCCTTTTAACACAATCACACGGACATCATTGTTCGATGCAAAGGCCTCGAATGCCCGACGTAGATCACTAACCAACTCCACACTAAGTGCGTTGCGTTTTGTGGGACGGTTCATCGACACTATGCCAACGGGACCATCTGTGCTAATCAGTACGGTGTTCATCGACACCAAAATACGAACCGTTGTACGGTCGACATCCCTATCGTAACCGCATACATACCCACAGCGAGTCCACGAACGTCCAAGTGGATAACATTCTCGCCCGGAGCAACGCTGATGTCAGACTCAAGCACACGACGTCCCTGTAAGTCGCATACGACTACACTTGCGTTCGATGCATCTGAACTTCCGAGTGTGAACGACACAGCATCATCTGCTGGGTTCGGGTACGGCTGCGAAATCGACCCCTTTCGAGCCCCTTGCCCAGAAGTCTCTTTTATCACGCGAGCAATTGCAGTATCTCTCACAAGATCTATCGACCATATAATGCGAAACGATCGCGTGCCGCCCGGTGATATGATGCCAGTAAATCGCATCCCGCTTACGACGGCAATGTCTCCTTGCTCTGAATACTGAATCTCGCCGCCATGACGCATCAAACTGTCCTTGCTGCGGATGGTGATGCCATCGTATGTGGTGGCGTTGTTGATGCCAGCACAGATTGGAATGGCATCGCTGTGTGAAGATGTTACCGCGCAGACCACATAAGGCTCGCCTATGCGAGTAGACCATGCGCCCTGAATGCCGAGGTGTTGCTGCGCATTGTATTCGACGAGTTCTGTCTTGTTCTGCGCGGGCTGTGTGCCAAGGTCCCAATCGAGAAACCATGCCGCTGTGATATCACGCAAACTCGAATCGCTAATATTCTTTATGGTTATGTCTGAAACGTAGACACCACTGTCGCCACTGGCTATGTGTACCACTTGTGTTACTTCCACACCGATGCGCAGAGAGTCGGGTGCAAGGTCATCGCGTACGACGCCTCGGAGAGGGTCCGGACGTGTGAATTTCTTGATCGGCAGAAAATGATTGTCAGTGCCACGCACTGCGCGAACAGCGCTTACGACCAGGCTGTCCGAACCAACCATCAGTCCGCCTTCGTAGAGCTGCCCACACAACCCGCGATAAGTAAGCCCTGTACCCTGACCTCGATCGATGTCGACATTACCCACGCGAGCATTATCGCCCACCGACAATGTGAGCACGTTGTTCTCGAGAATTCTAAATGCTGGGGCCGGAGTTATGGCAGCGAGCACCTGCGACACAGCACCAGCCGCCGACTCCATCCGCAGACGGATGTATGTGCTCGTGTCCGTTTCCTTGGTGACGAGTAAGGGTACGCCGACGTTGAATGTGTCACCATGCGCCAACTCAGTTCCGTCTGGTGTACGTGCAGATCCGATTTGTGTAACACCGACTTCAAGTAAGGGGCGGAAAGGGGCTAGGTCGACTTTTGTCAGAGCAGGTGTCCACGTAGCAAGCACATTGCGCAATTGCAACGTCGCATAAATCGTATCGCCTACTGTCCATCGCGTATCGTCTGATGTCGTCGTAAGCGCAACACTATCCAACTCTATCGAAGGCACGCTGTCTGGTTTCACAGTTACTGCTGCAAATGCATCGAGTCGACCCTTGGGAAGTAGTGCAGGTGTCTTATCGTCTGGAATAACAAATGTCCAAGGATTAATTGCAACAGCTTCGCGAGCAATCGCGCACGCTTCGATTGGCGAGAGCAGCGGATTCTTTGCCCGAATAAGACCAACAACACCACTAACGATCGGTGCTGCTCCAGATGTGCAACAGAACCCCCCGTACGTTCCATCGTTCGATGTAGTATGTGTACCCTGGCCAGGCGCCATAAGATCGACGCCGGGTCCGAGTGCAGTCATTCCAATTACCTGATCGGAAGCATCTGTAACGCCGACACCAAGCACTCCTTTGTACCCAGCAGGGAAAAATGGTGCAGCGCTGCCGTGATTGCCTGCCGCAGCAACAACTGCAACACCGCGCGCGATAGCGTACTGCACAACACTTTCGTCGATGCACGATCGCGACTGACTTCCCCACGAGCAGTTGATGACGTCGATGCTGTTTACAGCGCAGTAGATCATCGATTCATAACCGTAAACTATTCCACCAACGTCATCCGGCATTGTTTTCATCGGAACGAGCTTGCACTTGTTTGCAACGCCGGCAATACCTAAGCCATTGTTAACCGATGCTCCACAAATACCAGCGACGCCCGTGCCGTGCCCTTCGCGCGAGTTATACGTGTTACCGGGCGGCGTACCATCGTCAAGCGAGCAGAAGTTGTAGCCATTGTAGTCGTCTATGTAGCCATTTGCATCGTCATCGACATTGTTGCCCGGTATTTCGCCCATATTCACATACAAGGCATCTTTCAGATCTTCATGTGTCTGAAGTATTCCCGAATCGCTAATGCCAATCAGCACAGAGTCGTCACCATCTTCTATATCCCACGCATCAAATACGCGAATGAGCGCAAGCATGGGCTGTTCACCTAGTTGCGGGTCGTTTGGTTCGGCAGTTACATGCGATAACGCGAAGGGTTCTGCAATCTCGACATCACCACTACATCCGGGACGTAGCCATGCACACATGCGCTCGGGTGACACTGCGGCATTTGCATACGTAACAACAAAACTTCTGAGCACCTCATCTTCGATGCGAAGCATCTCGACCATGCTCGAAGTGTTGTCCTGCAAGTTTGATTCGTTATCGAGCTTGTAACGAAGTGCCTGTTTAAGGGGCAGAAGGGGGCGAACTAGTTTGAGTCGCAGGCGTTCGAGAACAATGCTTGCGGGCGTCGTGCGCACGGCTTCTGCTGTTAACCGAACCTTCAGCGTGCCAGCTAATACAGGATCTAATCGTACAGGTGGTTCCGCAGGAAGCACCGTTAACTGAGCAAAACACGAAAGGACACAAACGAAGCATGTGACGATGCTTACAACGAAGACTCTTGCAACGATCTTCACTAGCGCACAACAACAAATGGCAGCGTGACTATACTACGTGTTGCAGATGTGATTACACAACGATATGCACCAGGAGCAAGATGTGCTGTGCTGATGATCGTGCTTTGGCCGCCCTCGTTGTTTGCATCGTAAACGACGCTACTACCAAATACATCAACGAGCTGAATTCTTGATACACCCTCGGGATGGTCTATTGCGATGTACTCTGACGCAGGGTTAGGACGCACCGTAGCTCGCAGCGCAGAGGGTTGTTCTGCTACCGACAAAGGATTCGACAATGTAGTCTTCACCTCCTGAGCAGCTTCTGCGAGTGTTGCACCAACTCCCACAACTACTATAAAGGTTCGAATATCATCAGGCGCCAATACACCAGGAAACTTCATTCCTACAACGCCCCATATATCGCCAACCGAAGTCGTCTGAATTGTATCGCCACTCGTTAGTAACAACACTCTGTCGGCATCGGTAAAGCCATCACCATCGCCCACGTAGCCGTGTAAGAGCGACGCAGCAGCTTGTGCTTGGGCTTGAGAATTGTTTGTGTGGACGGCCATAACAACCGACGCGTTCGTGTTCTCTCTGCTAACTACCATAGCCGTCACCGGCTCGGCAGCAAACGTTGTGGGGATTGCTTCGGGAGCAAGGCGGATGGCGTTGTTCTCACCACGCGGACCAATATCAATATCGAGATAATAACCAGCGGCAATATCGTGTAGGTCGGTCCCAGAAGTATTTTTTACAGTAACAGTCCAAACGGTAGACTTTGCAGAGTTCGACGGAAACGTGCAACGCTGCGAAACCAGAACGCCAATCTTGCGAGCGGTTTCGACATTGGCGTCGGACATTTCACTTCGCTCGCGCTCTGGTTGCGCAAAGCGCTTTACTGGCGTGAAGTCTGACGTGTAGGTGTTGTTGTTGTATGCTCCGAGCCCCTTTACGCCCCCTTCACAAATAAGAAAACCCGACGGAGACATTAAAAAGAACGAGGGTTTCCAATTAAAGCCAAGTCCACGACGATCTGGCATAGATTCATCAAATGCCACAAGCCCGTTATCTCCCATAGAATACACAAGCTCGTCATTTTCGAACGTTGCCATTGGTGATGGCTTGGCGAGGTAATGAAAATGTTGATCGGAGTAGTTCTGGGCTTCGAAATTTAATTGCAGAATAGCTTGCGCTTCGTCGATAGAGTCGACAACAACAAGAAACGCAGGCGTGGGTATACTAGCACCAGTTGCCAGGTCACCTAGACTGGCATCGGCACTGATAACGCGCATTTGCCAACCGCTGCCGTCTAAGACCGCAAGGTTGCATGTTAGGGCTTTCACCGGAGCGAGCATGTTTACGAGAGTAAACGTTATTGCGAGCGTATCACCTTGAACAATTCGGTCGGCAGGTACGCCGTTCTTGTATCGAGTGTCAGAAGATTTAACAACAACAGCGGCAACAGAGAACGGATCTGTTGTCATAGCTTTCTTTAAGTCGATGCGACCGGGAAGTGGTATTGCGAAGCTTGCGTTTCTACCAGAAATATCGAGTACAGAGGCCCGAACAAAGGCCTGCACCTGGTCTACGGTTAGTGCTGGATACTTCGAACGGACAAGACCTACCATGCCAGTAACCATTGGTGCGGCAAATGAAGACCCACGAACGCCCTGATCTGAGTAGCCACCGCCCGATAGTGTAGTTAGGGCATCACTTGCTGGGGCTAAAACATCCGCATTTAGTGCGAGTCCGGTCGCCGTAGAAATAGCATCTGCAGCATTCGTTTCACCGACGCCAATTACACCTGAATACGCTGCAGGATAATTGAGCAGCATCCATGCGGCACCCGGGAAAGAGTCTCCGTGATTCCCCGACGAGGCCACAACAACCACGTTACTTTCGGCGCAAAAATCTATTACCGACTGATCGATGGGCGAAGACGGCTTTACCGTTCCCCACGAACAATTCACAACATTAAAGCCTCGCTGTGCAGCGTAAATAAGCCCTTGGTATCCGTATGAAATACCACCCGAAACAATCGACGAAACCTTGAGAGGGAATATCCTGCATCGTCTTCCTATGCCTGTTATCCCAATGCCATTATCGGATGCTGCACCTGCAAGTCCGGCTACCTTCGTGCCGTGTCCGTCGTTCCTATTGTTTCGCGTATCACCCGGCAATGTGTTATCGTCGCGCCACGCAAGGTTGTAGCCATTGTAATCGTCTACGTAGCCATTTGCGTCGTCGTCAACACCATTAGCAGGAATCTCGTTGGTATTAATTGCGATGTTCGGCGCCAGATCTTCGTGCTGCTGGTCCATGCCGTTATCGCAAATGCCCATCACAACAGACGTATCTCCGGTTCCCGAGTCCCATGCTTCGAAAGCATTAATCAGCGTCAGGTATTGCTGATCGACAACCATCGGGTCGTTCGGTGTGTTGTTCGGCTGGTCGATGTACCACGGCTCTGCATACTCAACTGCATCGGCGTGCTTTGTCATCAACAATCGCGCTGCGAGCAACGGCGTCATCGAAGCATCGAGTTTCACAACGAACGTTCGCTCTAGCTTGTCGCGTGCTGGTGCCGGACGTGCATTGGGAGCTGATTTCGGAAAAGAATTGTTTGTAGGGGGCAAAAAGGGGCTTGCAATGACGAAGCCAACAGGTAATACGGCGTTGGCTGCCTCTGCACTACGCGCTGTACGAAACCGAACGTGCAGGACGTTTGCGGACATGCTGAGCGCACGACCTTGCCATTGCGTGGTAATTATCGATGATTGAGCGTTGGAACTTAGGACGCACAAAAACGACACTATCGTCACGGCTACAAACGTTGCTACCACACATTTCTGAAATTCCCGTCTCATTCGTTACCCCTCGCTTTCCAGCATCTTGCTATTCTTGCAATGATCATGATCGACCAGCAAAGTTTCCTCGTTACTGCGCGAAAGTGGCGGCCCCTGCGATTTGCCGATGTTGTAGGCCAGGAGCACGTTACTACCACGCTGAAGAATGCCATCCGCTCCGGACGCATTCATCACGCATATCTTTTTACAGGCCCTCGGGGCGTGGGAAAGACCACATGCGCCCGCATACTTGCGAGAGCGGTGAATTGCGCTTTTTCGGTCGATAACGAGCCCTGCAATGTCTGCGTCACCTGCAGAGACGTCCTAGATGCCAGAAGTGTCGACGTTATAGAAATTGACGGCGCGTCGAACAACAGTGTCGACGACGTGCGGAAACTACGAGAGAATGCTAAATACGCTCCTATGACAGGACGTTACCGCATGTACATCATCGATGAAGTGCACATGCTTTCGACTGCGGCATTTAATGCATTACTCAAGACCCTTGAAGAGCCCCCTCCACACCTGATTTTTGTTTTTGCGACAACAGAAATTCATAAGGTGCCTGCAACAATTCTCAGTCGATGTCAGCGGTTCGATTTCCGTCGAATGGAGATAGATAGCATCGTACAACATGTTGCGCACATTGCTAGAGCCGAGGACATTCAGATAGACGACGAATCACTTGTCTCGGTGGCGAAGAAGGCCGATGGTTCGATGCGTGATGCGCAGTCGATCTTCGATCAGCTTGTATCGTTTTGTGGTACGAACATTACGTATCAGGATGTAGCTAACGCGCTGCATCTGATAGACCTCGATTTCTTTTTTGCCGTCAGTAGTGCAGCACGCACACACGACCTTGCTCGCATGTTTGAATTGGCGCGTCAGGTAATTGCAGGTGGACATGATGTGCAGGAATGTCTTGTTGGCTTGCTCGAACATTACCGCAACATCCTTACAGTTATTACAACACAGTCGACAAGTTTAATCGAAGCATCTAGCGCGTTTCTTGAGAAGTACACAAACGAGGCGTCGTTGATAAGCAAGGCAGATGTACTGCGTTCTATGACGCTCATTGCAGCAGGCGAAGCCGTATTAAGGCAGAACCCACCTCAGCCACGCGTGCGCTTCGAATTCACGCTGGTGCAGCTGGCTGCAATGGATTCGACGGTTGACCTTGGTCAGTTGCTCTCGCGTATTTCAGCGACTCCGGCATCGGGTCCTGTCGGTGGCACCGCCATGGCCGTAAAGCTTGGCAGTCCCATGCAGCTACGTCCAGTGTCGATTAAATCAACAAAGGTCAAAGCCTCGCTTTCTGCAGTGAACGCACTGTCGTCGTTAAATCTTGCAGAGCGTTGGAATCAGGTGCTCGAGCAGCTCCCTGAACATCTTGCGTTTGTGAAGTCTGCCATAAAACAACAGATGCTCACGGTAGAGTTCAACGAAGTATCGATTATTCTTCAGCCTACAGCAGAAATTATCGCACATCGAATCGAAGACAAACGTGCAATGCTTCGCGAACACCTCACATTAGTCTATGGCGCACCCGTTGGTGTTCAGATGCTTCCATGCAAACCGCTCGTGCGCGAACAGATTTCCGGCGGGCTTGATTCGCAATCAATTACGTCTGAAGACATCCTTCCAATCGAGCAGACTCTAATCGATCTGTTCAAAGCGCGTCGTGTATGATTGACACGCATGCGCACATAGACGCGGATGCGTTCAACGAAGACCGGGATGCCATGCTAAAACGTGCGTGGGACGCTGGCATGGTTGCAATTGTGGTACCAGATATCAAACCAGCGGACAGGGCTCGCTTAGTTGAAATAGTAAATAGCGATCCACGAATCTTTCGCGGAATTGGCATCCATCCGCATGATGCGGGCAATGCATCGACTGCAGATTTAGACGAGATCGAACGTCATTGCACCGATGGCAAGGTCGTGGCAATCGGAGAAATCGGACTCGACTACTACTACGACTTCTGTCCCCCTGACATACAGAAGTTGTACTTTCGCGAGCAGATTCGCATTGCAAAACGTAGTGGTCTTCCTGTAATCGTGCACAATCGCGACTCAGATGACGACGTTCTTGGAATTCTCGAGGAGGAACAGGACGGCACTCTGAACGGTGTGCTCCATTGCTTCTCAGGTGACACGGGCATTCTTGAACGAGCACTGCGTATTGGTTTACATATATCGTTCACAGGCAATATCACGTTCAAACGTTCGACACTAGACGATGTCGTTCGGGCCGTACCAACCGATCGATATATGATAGAGACAGATTCTCCTTACATGACGCCGGCCCCACATCGTGGGAAACGGAACGAACCAACCCATGTGCGCCTCGTTGCACAAAAACTTGCGGAGATCCGAGGAATGACTCTTGATGAAATCATCGACATCACAACCGTTACAGCAAAACGGTTCTTTGCCATCTCGTTGCTCTTCTTGGTCCTGTGCGCCACTGCTATCGCACAGCCAAATGTGCCTAACGAAGACGACTTCGACACCGACTTTGCGTATGACAATGCTATGATTACCTATGAGGCTGACAGCCTCGCTTGGGAACGGTGGCTCAAGCCGCGTAAGCTTGGAATCGGTTTTTCGCTTGGCAGCTTTACGGTGGTTGAAAACCAGCAGTTCACACAAAGATTTACGCGTGGTGAACCACCAAACAACCCGAAAAACTGGGCCACGTTCGCGGAAGGAACGGGAGCAAAACGTTCTTTCACCTATGAAGGTCTAATCGCATTTGGAGGCACTCTAACCTACGGTTTAACAGACCATTGGTTCGTAGAAGGCACATACATGTATTCGAAGAATGTTGGCCCAGCAGAGAGTTTTGGCCTCGATCCAATCGTTACCCAGTTAATAGAGACTGCCGTTCACTACTCACTTAACCCATATGGCAGAGTAAATTTCATTGCTTTTACTGGAGTTACGACAGCATTAATCGATGACGGCACCTCATCATCTACCAAGTTTGGTGTGAACTACGGCATGGCTATTGGAGTGAATTTGCCGACGAGTTTTGGCTTGTTGTATCCGATGGTTTCCGTGCGATTTAATTCGATGCTGGGATCAGACAAAGGACGCGTCATTGAGCGCTATCCAGATCTTGTGACTGGCGAGCTTATCGAGAATCCGGATGTGCCAGGTCAGTTTTCCGAATCTCGTGCAGACATTTCTACTCTTTTTGCCCTTCCGCGCTTAACACTGCTGTTTTATCCGAAGTTCTGATGCAATCAACACTAACTGTACTGGCTGGGTCTGCGTTAATGCACGACTTGGCTATTGTGCGCGATGCGTCGACAGATATGACAGCTTTCAGAGGGGCGATTAATCGAATTGGTCTTCACCTAGCAGCCGAAGTCTCTAAATATCTGCCCACATACGGCCTTGAGATAGACACACCAAACGAACGTACCAACGTTTCGAAGCTGGACGGTCATCTTGTTCTGCTTCCAGTCCTACGCGCTGGTCTAGGGCTCTTAGAACCCTTCCTAACCCTACTCCCTCATTCGTCGGTAGGGTACATCGGTCTTCGCCGCGACGAACAAACGTTAGAACCACACACTTACTACAATAACGTGCCATCGCATGCCGGCACGTGGACCGCAGTGGTACTCGACCCGATGCTCGCTACAGGCGGGAGCATGGTTGCTGCCCTAGACTCTCTAGCTCTGAAGCCCCCTACCTGCATTCTTGCTGCCGCCCTTATTGCTGCGCCTGAGGGTGTAGAGCGTGTTCGGAAAGCTCACCCAAACGTTCATATCGTCGTTGGCGCCATGGATCGAGGCCTTAACGAACGCGGTTTCATCGTACCCGGTTTGGGAGATGCCGGCGACCGCCTGTTCGGCACGTAAGTGGAAAAACTATTGGCAGAAGTCTGGCTACGATGTATGTTGAGGTAGACCTGTCCACACCATGTCTTTAGGAGGCTTGCCGTGACAACAATTTTTCACTTCGGTCGGCACAATGTGCCGTTCACAGATATCCACGATATCAATGTCGAGTACAAGTATCACGATAATGAAATCTTCGTCGATCTTGAACTCAACGGCGGTGCACAACTGAGCCTGAACCTGCCGGACTCGGTTACGTTCATGGAGCAGTTTATAAAAAAGATTAAGGACGAGAAGGGCGTTTAACCTTTTCGTATTCAGCAACTGCTGACGAGAGCGATTCGAGGTCCGACATCGATGTGTGGGCCTGTACGCTGAATCGTAGTATGCCGTGCCCCAACCAGGGTTGCACCATTACCTCTATTCGATGCACATCGAGCAACCAGTGTTTGAACTCATGGCACAACCAATGCTGTGGCAACAGCACTGCGCCCATCTGTAATACATCGTCATTCGTGTCGCGCAACATTCTTTCGATACCAGGAATGGATGTAAGCCTATCCATGGTATCTGCACGCATTCGTCTGAACAGTGCCTGTAACGTTGGCCACTCGTTTCTTTGCATCCACTTTATTCCTGTAGGCACACTTAGGAAAGCCGACACGTCACGCGTGCCCAGGTATTCGTGCTCGTCTATGAAGTCGCTTACACGTAACGTGTCGCCTTGCGCTCCCCAACTTTTCGTGAGCGTTGGAATGTACTTCTGTACTTCCTTACGCACGTAAAGAAATGCCGAACCCTTTGGCGTACACATCCACTTGTGACAATTCGCAGTGTAGATGTCTGGGTCAATCTCACGAAGGTTCAACGGAATTTGCCCGGGCGCATGAGACCCATCGATAACAGTAATTATTCCGCGCTGGCGCGCCCTCGCACACAGCTCTTTTACATCGATGCACACTGCTGTAGGCGATGTAATGTGACTCACGAACAGTACGCGCGTTCTGTCGGTAACACCCGCCCAGATAAGCTCGGTTACATCGTGCATTGGGGGAAGGGGCAGAGGAAGGTGCTGCCGAACAACACGAACCCCAACCCCGTGTAGATATTGCTGCCATGCACGGTCGCATGCACCATACTCGTGGTCGGTTGTTAGAAGTTCGTCGCCTTGTCGTAGCATTTGACCCAAGCCATACGCGGCCACGTTCACGCCATACGTAGAGTTGGTTACAAACACAATGTCGTTCATGTCGGCGCCGACAAACTCTCCTAGCGCTTGCCTGGCATCTGCCATGTAATGTTTTACCTGGCGGAAAAATTCAACGGGTTGTCTCTCCATCCTATCCTGCCATTCGCGTTGTATAGCTAGGAGCTCCCTTGGTGTAGCACCATACGATCCGTGATTCAGAAAAATCACGTTGGGGTCGATAAGAAAATCTGCTTTCGATAGCATTAGTGAATTGCTTTCGACAGTATTAGCGAATGCGTGCCAGTACAGAGCGTCGTGCCATGCGGCGCATCGGAGAATCTCCGACATCCTCTGAGCTTACTTTTAGGTCTATCGTAACCGACGAAGCGTCTGCGCCAAGTAAGAGACGTCCAGCCTGTGCCCGCCTGCTGCGAAGTTGTGCGTTATGTGCTTCCGAGCCGAGATCGTCGGTCTGCGGAATTAGAGTGACGCTACGTCCGGATGCAATGGCTTCTCGAACGCGTTGAATTCCGTCGGCATTCGTCGACGTAAACTCATCGCCATCAAAACCGAAGTAGCCCAACACAACGACATCAGATTTTTCTCCGCCTACATCGGCAATCGGCGTGAGGTTACTAACAGAGTCGATTGCACGGGCAACCGTTGCTCGAACGAATAACTGTTTCGATGACTGTGCTTTTTGTCCGGTGCGGTCTGTTGCCGACGCATTAGCTACGATCTCAACTGTTGCAGTGGTATCAGGCAGGTCCGACGGATTGATTCGGAACGATCGGAATACGTCAGTTCCTTGCAGTTCGATATTTCTGCCGTTGGTGGTCGTGAGTATCTGTTGCTGACACGGACCCGCTTCGCATTCAAGCACGTGCACAACGCGCACATCAATTCCTGCAGATGATTGTAAAACCGAAACAATACTATCAACTTTTATAACCTTACCTACACCATCGATTTCGAATCGTACATATCGCTGCTCGTCTTCCAATGTTGGATACTTCGGTTTTGGAAGAGCAATCGTACGCACCTCTATTCGATTCGGATCGAGTCCTAATTGGCGCGTAGTCCACAACACCCGCTCTCGCGCAATAAGTGGCAATTCGTCCGCTGCGCTCGCTCCAATGATGGTAATCCGAGAAGTAGGGTGTGAGCGCGTGTACTGGCGCAGCGCCGTCAGTATATTTTGCTGCAGAGCTTGTGCCGGAGATGACGAGGTAAGCGGACGCGTGCTGTTCTTTTCGAAGAAGATTACCGGAGCTGCCTGAACCGTTGCGACGTTTCGAACGACGTTGTACATCGGAACTACAACCGTATCGTTACTCATGGTCACGCCAGGTGCGTCAACAGCAATCGTCAACGC
>Ga0163153_10000996_pt1 | contig 46444 bp, 29 predicted proteins | sample OliLakLV19MP6IB1_FD_148629 | JGI IMG/M metagenome (GOLD analysis project Ga0163153, IMG submission 148629) | Freshwater microbial mat bacterial communities from Lake Vanda, McMurdo Dry Valleys, Antarctica - Oligotrophic Lake LV.19.MP6.IB-1 | ecosystem: Environmental > Aquatic > Freshwater >... | reverse complement strand
CCGCTGATCGTCGTATTGCCCGTGTAGGTGTTGGATGCGGAGAGTGTCAGGGTGCCCGGGCTGTACTTCGTCAGTGAACCGCCGACCCCGGAAATCACGCCGGCATAGGTGGTGTTCGCCAAAACGCCGCCGATGGTGAGATTCTTTGACCCCAGCACGATCGCCGATCCGGCGGCGCCCGTGATCGAGCCGACGGTCTCACTGCTCGCGGAAATCCCGCTGATATCGAGGGTCGCACCGCTGGCAGACGTACTGACCGCACCGAGATCGGAAAGACTGGCACTTCCGAAGAGCACGAGCGAGCCGGCAGACACGGTGGTCGGCCCGGTGTAGTTGCTGCTGCCAGACAGGACCAGCGTGCCGGTGCCGGCCTTCACGAGACCGGCCGAACCCGCGATTGCCGACGCGATCGTATTGGTCGTGTTGTTGACGGTGATGGTTGGCGTCATGCTCGCGAGCGTGATCGTGCCGCCCGAGATCATGATGGCCCCGGACGCCGAGCCAAATGTGATGCGGTTGGCGCTCACGGCCCCGGAGACTGTCACGGTCCCCGTGGCAAGCCCGTCGACATTGGATCCAAAGTGCACGCTGTCGACGGTGGCGACGCTCGCGGTGCCGGGGGTGACGTTGCCGCCCAAAGCGGCGCTCCAGCCCTGCGAGCCATTGCCGGTTGTCGAGGCAGCCCACGTGCCGGCTGCGGTCCCAAAGCCACCCGTGGAGCCGTTGTTGTCCCAGTAGCGGACGGTCTCGCTATTGAGCCCGGGGATGCTGCCGGTCAGGAAGTAGGAACCGATGTCAAAGAACGTTCGCGTGGTGTAGCTCGTGTCCGTGAGGCCAGTGCCACTGCCATCCGAGCCATTGGTCGTCGAAACTTTCGCGAAGTACGTGCCAGGCGCCAGGCTTTGGCTGATCGTGGCATCAAGCTGCCCGGCGGAATAGGTCGTGGTGGCGACGGTCGAGCCGAGGCTGTCGAGAATGGTCAATTTCGCGTCAAGAGTCTTGCCGGGGTCTGCCACGCCCGACGTGATCGTGGACCGTCCTGAGATCGCGTTCAGCGTGACCGTGCCGCCGGTGGTCGTGAAGGACCAGTAGTCCTCCGTGTAGTGGGCGAGGTTCGTCGGATCAGGGTTCGCCTGACCCGAGACGGTCGTGATGCCGCCCTTGCCAAGTGTGAAGTCAATCGTGCCATTGATGCCCGTGAGCGCCGTCGCCGCTCCCTGCGTGTGTCCGATCCCGGAATCCACGACGGTGAGGCTCGGATTCGCGAGAAGCACGCCGACATCATTCTGCAAAACGCCGTCGTACTTGGTGCCCACCGACCAGAGGCCGCGCGAGGCCGAATTACTGTTTCCCATGATTGGCGCGGGGGCCGATGCCCCTCCGCTACCATTGCTGTACTCGGCGACGAGACTGCCGTTCCAGTCCGCTTGATGGCCCAATCCCAGTCCATGGCCGTTCTCGTGGGTCGTGGTCTCGGCGAGGCGCGTGGTGTTGGTCGATCCGTTCGGGAACACCCAGTTCAGGTGGTAGGGCGAGGTCGAACCCCAACTGGTACTCGTCACGCCGACGTATGACACGCCACCGGCGAGGGAACCGTACCACGAGCTGTTGCCACCGATGACGGTGTGCATCATTTTGGCCTGTCCGTTGTAGAAGGCCTGGCGATCGGCATCGGTGAGGCCAGCCGTCGCAGGATCGACGGTCGTGACGTTCACGTTGAACGCGGCGAACTTTTCAGCCACGCGGGACCAGACTTCTTCGATGTACCCGAGTTCTGTGCCCGTGAACGTGGTGGCATCGCCGTCGGTGGTATACGCGGGGACCGTGCCAGGGATCTGATCCCCGGCCTTGCTGCTCCAGTCGTTGTTCCAGGTAAACCCGCTGAAGTTGAGAAAGAGGGTGTAGGCCGCCCCCGATCGAGAGCTCAGTTGGGGGGCCGGCGGGGCCGCCCACGCGGGGGGAGCCAACAGGACCATGACGAGTAGCAGCGACACGCATCGCCGTACACGAACACCAAGAGACCTGCCCCACCGAACGCGACCCGTCATGACTGCTCGCCTCACCATGTCTGTTCCCCTCCAGGAGTTCAATTCGCACATTCGCAATCTTCTTCCCCGTATCCCCCACGAAACCGATTCGAGGCTCACCCCTTGTTCACACATCCCCCTTGTTCACACATCGTTTTGCTCACCCCCCAAACACGCTCTCGAAGGAAGATTGATCGCGCCCACACCAGAACGTGGGTTCGATCCATGTGCCTCCCAGAGACGAAAGGCTTCGAAGAACGGTGCGTCCGGTCAGTCGCTGGCGCGTGGGCTGTGGAAAGCACGGGCCACACGCCGCGAAACGATCAAGAAGGCAACACCCGCCGCTGGGAGATAGGCGTCAGCCCAGCCTCTCATGCAGCACCACCGGCGAAATGGCGGAGCGAGCTCCGCACTTCGAATGGCCGGTCAGATTGCCGTCACGATCGTTTCAAAACGACAACGGACGGGGGGTGCGTGCAGTAGCGTTCCCAATTCGGCTGAAACCAAGACGGCGAGCAGGATAGTCCTTACTAAAAAGAAAGTCAATCCCTCAAAAATCCTGAGGATTCCGAAAACCAACGCCCGCCTACCAGGTGCCTGGGACCAGAGCGGGGCCGGCGGTTTTCCTACCGGAAAAAGAGCCTGGCCCCTGGCCCGAGCCCCCGTCACCTCCGGGCTCGCGAGATCCGCTACGCCGCGGTGACGCCGTGGCTTTCGCCGAAGTAATACTTCTTGGCGTCGGGGTGATTGAGCACTTCCTCGGCCGAGCCGTGGCAGAGCACCTTGCCGGCACGGATCACATAGCTGCGATCGGTAATCGCGAGCGTCTCCCGCTCACGGTGGTCGGTAATCAGGATCGCAATGCCGTCGTCCCGAAGCCCCTGGATGATCTTCTGGATCGAATGGATCGTCACCGGGTCGATGCCTGTGAAGGGCTCGTCTAAGAGAATGATCCGTGGTTCGGTGACGAGGCAGCGGGCAATCTCGAGCCGACGCTTTTCACCACCGGAAATGTAGTGGGCCTTCGAGCGGCGAATCCGTGCGATATCAAACTGTTCGAGCAGCTCCTCGCACCGCCGCCTGCGCTCCTTGGGGGCCATCCCCACAAGCTCCATGATCGCCAGCAGATTTTGCTCCACGGTGAGCTTGCGGAACACGCTCTGCTCCTGAGCCAAATAGCCCATGCCGCCGTCGCGGGCCCGCTTGTACATCGGCCAGTCGGTCACATCAGCGTCGTCGAGGAGCACGGTCCCGGCGTCGGGGATCACCATGCCGCAGGTCATCCGGAAGCTCGTCGTCTTGCCGGCCCCGTTGGGCCCGAGCAGGCCGACGATCTCGCCGGTTTCGACATGAAAATCCACGCCGTCCACCACACGGCGGCGGCCGTAGTTCTTCACGAGGCCCTCGACCGACAAAAGCGACATCTCTGCACCTCGCGTGAGCCGTTGAAGGGCCTCTGCCGGCCGCGTCACTTCACGAATCGCATCCTCGCGAAGTTGGGCAGGAAGGGCAACCGCAGTTCCCAGCCACAACGCTCGGCAACTTTGACATTCCACGACGTCGGCACGGCATGGGGCCAGAACACGACGAGGGCACGACCCACCAGCAGCCGCCGATCGACATGGTGAAGAGGTTGCTCTCGTGTGCCCCAAGCCCGGCCGTCTTTGCTGGCAGACGAGTTGTCGCCCAGCACAAAAAATTGGTCTTCAAAAAGTGGGAACTCGAGGAATGGCTCCTCGGCTTCGCGGCCCACGAGTCCAGCCTGGGTATCGGACGCGATGTAATAGATGTCACGAAGCACCGCGAGGTCGGTGACCTTCATGCTTCCACCAGCCACGGTGATCCCCACGGGCGCCAAGTCATCGGGCTCGGTCTCACCCGGCTGCCCCTTTCGCACCACCGGCCTCGCTTCAGCGGCTTCCCGGAAGCTCCGTGTCCAGGTCGTCTCGCCGTCCACCGTCACCCGCCGCCCATCAATGGCGAGCGAGATCTCATCGTCCACATTGGCAAACAAGATCTGCCAGCGGCCCTCACCACGGACGGGTGTGGTCGCGGTAGCGAGCACGGCGCCAGCCCGTGAGAACGTGGCTTTGCCCGTGGCCAGATCGATGGTGCAAGCATGCCGCAGCCCAGCTTCCACAAGATCAAGCGTGACGACACCGGCGCCATCGGTGCTCTCGAGCACGCACTCGACGGCGAGGTCACCCACCCAATGGCCGCCGTCGAGCATCACACCCAACTCGCGGCTGCGATGAAGACCGACAAAGTCGGGGCTCTGGTTGTAGGGCTGGAAGTCCCCGACAAGTACGGGCTCTGGTCTCGCTGGAGGCTTTCCTGGCTCCCAGTCCAGCGGCACGAAACGCCGCCAGCGGAGGGAAGCCGGCTCACCGGCAGCAACCATGAACGACCGGCCGCTATCCGTCGTCGTCCAGCGGGGCTCCGTCCCCTCGCTCGACCAGTCGCTCCAGGCGTCAGGCCATCCGGCTTTTCGCAAGGGCTCGGCCACATGCTGGCTGTCATTCACTGTCTGGAGCATCGCCCGCATCCGGTCGGGAGGCTTGCGGGCAATCGCGGGATCTTCCTGGTCGAGGCTGGTCCAGATATCACCGCCCGATATGAAGACCGTCTCGCCAGGCAGACCCACAAGCCGCTTGATGTAGTGGGTGCGTGCATCCTCAGGATACTTGAAGACGATGACATCCCATCGTGAGGGATCGACGAAATCGTAGGCAAACTTTTCGACGATGATCCGATCGCCGGCGAACGGTGGATACTCATGCTTGTAGCGGCCCCCGTCATCGGTGAGCCGCATGACCGCGCCGCAGCCCGGGCATCGCGCTGCGTTCAAGAAGGCCCGGGGGTTGAGCCTGCATGCCGCATCATCGAGCTCTGTGCTCGCCCCGACGCGAAACGAAGTGCCGCAGGTCTCGCAGACAAGATCGCGGTGACGGCCCATGAGCGTATTGGCCATCGAGCCGGTCGGAATCACGAATGCTTCGGCCTCGAACGTGCGAAACAAGAGGGCGAGGACAAATGCCACAACGATCGACTCGACTGTCTCCCGGCCCCCACCGAGCGGGTTTTGCATGATGTCGGCGGCGGACGAGATGCCAGTCGTGGAGGCGTTGGATTGACTCGCCATCAGGTCACTCACTCCGAGGGTCATCGTGTCCACCGGGAGCTTGGGCACACGATCTCACCGAGTGTAGCCCTCGCCGTCCACAGGCCGAAAGGCCTGATGCATCACGGTACGGAATCACCTTCGGCCACGATCGCCGCAACGGTGTCCCCGACGTCGGCGTACGTAAACGGCCGCCCGAGCGTGCGGGCCGCCATGTCGTCGTCATACCGGATCGCGAGCGTCCCATCTGGTTTCCAAATGGAAACGGCCGGCACACTCGCGAGGTCGAGCTTGCGGTAGAGGATGTCTGCCTCGTCGGAGGCGATGAAGTTCGTGATGGTGCTGGCACCGACCTTGTCGAGGAACGTCTTGACCGGCGGCATGACCTCTTCCGGCGTGCCGATGCCGTCATACTCGATGGCCAGCGACATGCAGACGATGTTCTCACGATGCGCCGCGGCGAGCGCCACAAGCCCAGGAAACTCCTTGACACACGGCGGACACGACGTGCTCCAGCAGTCGAGCACGACGACCTTGCCGCGATGCCGATGGACCTCGGCCATGAGGCCGTCGTGATCGACGAGCTGTACGCTCACTGCGGACGCGGCTGGCTGCGACGCGGCAGGTGGCGAAGGGGCTGGGCCGCAGGCTGATGCGAGCAGCACCGCCGCCACGAGCCATGCCATTCCATCCCTGCCCACGCGCGACCAGACTGATCCACGACCTCGCCGCCACTCCACGATGCCACGCTTCGAGCACATTCGTCATAAACCTCCCGAGCCACTCGTGGAACCCCGCGAGCTCGTCGTGGCCTGCGCGGTGATGCGGAGCCACGTGAATCTCTCCCACATCGTACGCAGCTGCGGCTGCTTCGGCATCCGTCGCGTGATCGCCTGCGGTGCCGCCGGCATTCATGGTCGGATCGCTCGCGATGGAGCGGAGGCTGTGACGATCGACGTTCATCGCAGCCTGCCACCCGTGCTCGACCGGCTCCGCGCCGACGGTTTTGAGATCGTGGGCCTCGAGCAGGCGACCTACTCCGAATCGCTCTTCACGTTCTCGTTTGCAGCCCGCACGGCCCTCGTCATCGGGAATGAACGCACCGGGCTCACGCCCGAGGAACTGGCACGCCTTGACCGCGTGGCTGAAATCCCGATGGCCGGCATGCCCCACAGCCTCAATGCCGCCACCTCCACAGCCGTGGCGATCTATGAATACTGTCGCCAGTGGCCACACGGCGGACATGGAGCGGCATCGTGACGCTTGTCATCGGCACCGACGAGGCTGGCTACGGCCCGAACCTCGGGCCACTCGTCATCGCGGCCACCGCCTGGAGGATCACGGCTGATGGGGCGACCGCCGAGGCGCACGTTGCATCGGCTGTCGCAACCGCCGCGCCGGGTCTCTGGGGCGACTCCAAAAAAATCTATCGTGGCGGCGCGGGATTGGGAGCGCTCGAGCACGGTGCCCTGATCGCCGTGACGCTCGCCGCCACCGATCACGCGCCACCGACAAACTGGCCGACACTCGCCGCGGTGATCGATGCCGTCGGGAATACGGAACCTCCCGACGTGGCGGTGCGCGCGCAGCTCGCGCTTCCCCGATGCAGCCATGAGCCGTCTTGCCGCGACCACGCGATGACCATCGCCGCGTCGCTCGAGGACGCGGGCGCCTGGCTCCTGGCCGTGCGATGCCGTGTCATCCAGCCGGCAGAGTTCAACGCGATGCTCGCTTCGGGCCTCAACAAGAGCGACATCCTCTCGCAGGCGACGCTCGAGCTGGCGGCAGCCCTCGCCATGCTTGCCGAGCCAGACGAGCACTGCCTCATCTGGTGCGACCGTCACGGCGGCCGTCGCCGCTACGCCCCGCTCGTCGGCCGCGCCTTCGGCCTGCCGCTCGTGCGGCCGCTCGAGGAGACCGCCACGTCCAGTCGCTATTCACTCCCGCCAGCGGGCTCGATCGAATTCACCGTCGGGGGCGAGGCCCGCGTGCCAGTGGCCGTCGCAAGCATGACGGCAAAGTATGTCCGTGAGCTGTCGATGCTCGCGTTCAACGAGTATTGGGGTGAACGCGTGCCAGGGCTCGCGGCCACGGCAGGCTATCCGGTCGACGCCGCCCGCTGGTGGCGGGATGCGGCCGCGGCCATCGAGACCGCGGGCATTCCCAAGGATGCCATCTGGCGGAGGGTCTGACGTTCTTTCGCGCTTGCCGGAACCGCGCCGGCGACCGACAATCAATGCATGCCCACACTCACCACTCGGCTTTTTGTCGTCCGTCACGCTCTCGCCGAAGATGCCGCCGCCGATGGCGATGACCGCAGCCGTTGTCTCACGCCGAAGGGTCGCAAGCGATTCGCCCGGATGGTGCGTCGGCTCATCGACGCCGGCCTCGAGATCGACCTCATTGCCACGAGCCCACTTGTCCGCTGCCACGAGACCGCCGAGATTCTTGCCGACGAGCTTCCGGGCACGCCTCCGGTAGTGACACTCGAGGCCCTGGCGCCGTCAGCCGACTGGAACGCCATCGTGGAGTGGACCGTACAGCAGGATGCTGCACGCGTGGCATGGGTCGGTCACTCTCCATGCGTCGGCAGGCTCGTGGCCGAGGCGATCGGCGACGGCTCCGCGGCAGTGCGATTCGCCAAAGGCGCCATCGCATCCGTCGCCCTGGGCGACGGCCTCGGCCAGCCCGGCGACCTCGAGTGGCTCGTCACGCCCGACCTCCTCGGCCGCCGTGCATAGCACCGCCCGGGTCGGCGGCATCGCCACAACCGCCGCGGCACGATCTGCCGGCGCGATGAGACGAGGCCGAAGTGCATCCGAGCGGTCACACCGACACCGCTGCCAAGCACGACAAACACGCTGCATGAAACCGGTCTTCCTCGACTACCGTCGGCCTGATCGCGTCGTGGGACGGAAGCGATCAGTGGCACGCCCTTGATGCCGGGCGACCTCAGACTTGAAGTTGTCGTAGTCGGTCTCTTCAGCCAGTCCGGATAGCACCTGGGACCACAGCGGCTTGTCAACGAAGATGCGGAAGGCATAGTCGGTTCCGGAGAACTCCTGAATCTCACATCGGCCGAGCAGGGAGGGGAAACCGCCTCTTCAGGCCTTCGAGATGTCCTGGAAGCCTGGCCCGAACCATGATTCAGTCAGGATCGACGGGCTGCCCATGCTCGCCGCCTCCCTGCCGGGCGCACACCGCACTGAAAAAGCCATGTTTGGTGAAAACCCACATACGTCGTCCTCTGCCTCGTGTACGAACGCATCCTCGACGGGACGGCTACCCTGCTTCGTAATCGCGCTCCTTTCCGAGCCAATTGCTGTTGACGTACCAATCGCAGAACTTGATCAGTGCCTCTTCAACAAACCTATCGATTCGAGTCCTCATGGAATGTCGACTTCCGTGTATCCCGACCCGCGCGATGCGCCGATATGGCCGCGGTCGCTGGCTCACCAGCGGTGCGAGGGGACGTCGAGGATCTCTCGCACGATCACGAGCTGCCGCAAGTCCTCTGGGGAGCGAAGCGCCGCGATGAGATCGATCGGGGGTGACGCGGCGGCCACGGCGGCAGCCGCCCTCGCCGTGCCCGAAGGCGACGCGTGCGCGAGGTCCTGGGAAAACGCCTCTTGGACATGCCTGGCAACATCACTGCCAGTCGAAGTGCGGGAAATCTGGCGGGAAATCTGCGGTGGCGCACCAGCCATTACTTTCTTGGCCTTCTGGGGCCGCTGCTCTTTGGCGGACTGCACGGGAGCCTGGTTGATCGGCTGTGGCGGCGACTCGCCACGAATCGTGCGGCGAAGCAGTTCCTCGATCTCGCGGTCGAGTTCCGGAGGGCGTCCCTGCCGCACCTGCAGCGGGCGACCCGCGGCCTGCGGGTCGACAGGCTTCGCTGCCTTCCGTATCGCGCCGACCACGTTCGAGACGATCCAGATCAGGACAAACAGAAAGGGAATGAGGCCTTCGAGCCAGCCGAGCCCCGCTCCCAGCAGCACTCCATCGGCACCTTGCATGGCGAGCCTCCTTTGCCCAGGACGGATGGTTCAGGATGCGGCAGCGGCGGCGCCGGTCATCGGCGGCGAGCCCACCGCGATCGACCGCCGCATGTCGGTGTCGGCCTGCATGTTCCGCAGCCGGTAGTAATCAAATATCCCGAGACGGCCGCTGGCGAGTGACTCCGCCACGGCCTTGGGCACTTCGGCCTCGGCAGCCACAAGATTGGCACGACTCTCCTCGATGCTGGCGATCATCTCCTGCTCGCGGGCAACGGCCATCGCACGGCGACCTTCGGCGTTGGCGCGGGCCACGCGGGTGTCGGCCTCGGCCTGGTCGGCCTGGAGACGAGCGCCGATGTTGGCCCCCACGTCGATGTCGGCGATGTCGATCGAAACAATCTCGAACGCCGTGTTGGCATCGAGCCTCCGGCCAAGCACCGTCTTGGAAATGACGTCGGGGTTCTCGAGCACGTCGCTATGCCGCTCAGATGAGCCGATCGCCGACACGATGCCCTCACCGACGCGGGCAATGATCGTCTCCTCCGTCGCACCGCCGATGAGTTGGTAGAGGTTGGTGCGGACCGTCACGCGAGCCTTCACCTTGAGCTGGATACCGTTCTTGGCCACGGCATCGAGCGACTCACGGCCACTGTTTCGACCCGGGCAGTCGATCACCTTTGGATAGACCGACGTCTGCACGGCCTCGCGGACATTGCGGCCCGCGAGGTCGATCGCAGCAGCTCGCTTGAAATCGAGCTCCATGATCTTCGCCTTGTTGGCGGCGATGAGCGCCTGCACCACCAGTGGCACGCGACCACCGGCGAGGTAGTGGGCCTCGAGCGCCTGGAGGGTGATGCCGCTGGAATCACCAAGGCCCGCCTGCACCGCCATGATCTTGCTTCGCACGATGACCGCCGGGCTGATCTTCTTGAAGCTCATCGCCACCATGTCGAAAAGGCCGATGCCGGCGCTCGAGGCATACGACTGCACCCACAGACGGAGGTAGCGGGCGACCAGCGCGAAGATGACGAGCACCACGAGAATCGCGGCGCCAAGAAGAATAAGTGGCAGGACGTTCATGCAATGGCCTCAGGATGGATCCCGCACGGGCAGGATGACGCCCAAGCCTGGTTCGCGGACGGGGGCCAGTCAAGCAGCGGGATCTCAAACACATGGCCGTGGGCGAGGCATTGCTCCGAAACCCGGCCTTAGCGGCCGTCTTTGCCCCGAAATTCATCGAAATCGAACTCCTCGAGCACGCTCGAAAGCCGAGGTCCGGACGGTTCTTCGGGGGCGGCTGGCTCCGCTGGCTGGGCGACCGCCACCTCCGACGGCGCCACCCCAACGGCGCGAACGACCAGCGCTCTCGCCTGCACGCCTACGGCCTCCACGGGGGTGTCTGGGGCGATCGGCCCCCCTTCACTGACCGCGTCGATCCTGGCACCATCGATCTCGATCGTGCCCCACGGCAGGAGCTCACTGGTCGCCTTACCGAATCGGCCCACGAGCGCTCGGAGCCTCGCTCGGCTCGACACGTCAGGCAGAACATCGTCGAGGCCGGGCGGTGGGGGCAGCACCCGTCGGCCAAGTGGCGTGAGGGGAAACCACCGAAACGCCGCTCCGAGGACGAACGGCACCGCCACGAACACACCGGTCAAGACGGCGACGCCCGCAAGCGGACCGTGCTCGATAAATGTGGTGACAACTCCGGTACCCAGCGCCACGACCGCCAGCAGCCCCAGCACGCCTCCCGAAGGAACGAAAACCTCGAGCAGGATCAGGCCAAGGCCTATCGCCACGAGCAGAAAAATCCAGAGCGCCGGGTTCATGCCAGTGTGACCGGCCGGACGACAAGGCGTCCCCCACGAACCTCGACCACCCGCACCGCCACGCCCGGATCGATGAGCATGCCATCACTCGACACATCCCGCACCTCGCCGGCAATCCGTGCCTTGCCGGCCATCGCCAACCGCGTCGTGGTGACCCCCTCCGCGCCGACCAGTGCATTGGCGTCGGCATCGTCGACTGGATCGGGTGATGGCGGCTCGAGGAGCATCATGCGCAGCCCCGGCGTCGATGGGAGCCACCGATGGATCACGGCGGCGAGTGCCGCCACCCCGGCGACGGCGGCCAGGATCCCGAAGAGCGACCACTGCATCTGTCGAAGCTGGTAGTCATTCGCAGGAACGATAAACGACTGGCTTGCAAGCACGAGCGATGCAATCACGAGCAGCCCGCCGCCAAGGCCCAAGACCCCGAATCCGGGAAGGACAAAAATCTCAGCGAGGACACAGACAAAACCCGCAAGGAACAGCATCACTTCGAGCCACCCGGCCGTGCCGTTGAGATACTGACTCCAGAAGTAAACGATGAACGCCACCATTGCGACAAACCCGCCGAACCCCACGCCGGGCGTCTTGAGCTCGATGTAGAGCCCGGCGCCACCGATGAGCAGCAGGAGCCAGGCGAGGCTCGGGCTGGCGAGTGCGGCCAACAGCTCGTCGGCCCAGCCCGGTTCGACGATGCCCATGGCCTCGTCGAGCCCGTAGGCCCGACGCAGACCGGCTAGGTCATCGACCACATGCGCGGTAAGCCCCAGTTCCTCGGCCCGGCGACCGCTGAGCACCAGCGGGCTCGTCCCAACCTCACCACCGAGCCGCCATTCGTCACGATCTTTTCGTGCGTCGATCTCTTCCTTCGAGAAGTACTCGATTCGCCCGGTGCCCTGCTGCTCGGCCCGCCGCACGGTGATCCCTGGGAGAATGGTTGCCAGCGGTAGCGACCAGGAGCGATCCCGGAGCGTGGCCACCCCTGCCCGCCACGCCACCGCGATTGCGTCGGCCCGGGGCTGGTCAATCGCCGCAGCGCCTTCACCGCCAAGGACCGCGGTGGGTTGCATGACAAGCTCGTCGCATGCCAGCGCCACCAGCGCCGCATCGCCCCGGGCTTCGGTCGGCACCCAGGCGACCGTTCGCACCCGCGCCGGATCGAGCCCCGCAAGCCAGTTGGCGAGCACGAGGCTCTGCTCGGGCGCGCCACCCGCCGAGGTGATTCGGAGGCAGATAAAGTTTGCCCCATCATTGACCGCCCGCTCGATGCGAGTTCGCACCCGCGACACGGCGTCGGGGGTGATCCCACCGCCCGCGACACGGCGTCGGGGGTGATCCCACCGACCAGCGACACCTGCACCCCCTTCCAGCCACCCTCGAGCGACGGATCGGCTGCAAGCGACCGCTCGGCGACCCCGAGGCCGCGGGCCAGCTCTGCCGGCGATGAAGCCAGCAGGCCCACAAACCCCAACTCCCGAGCCCGTCTTCCCGTGAAGACCAGCGGCACGGGCTCGAGCCGCTCCGTCGCCACCACCGTGGCCCGTTCCTCAACCTCGGCAAGCGCCGCTTCGACGACAAACTCGCTCCCTCCGTCGGTCGTCACCCGGAGCACGCGCGTCGCCGGATCGATGAGGCCCACCGCCACGGCCGAAGGCACGGTTCGACGGCGAGCAGCGATCTCTCGGTAGGCCGCCCGCATCGCGTCGTCCACGACAGGCTCCCGCTCATTTGCTGGACCAAGCGTGGCCGTCGCCGGCATCGCGATCGTGTCACAGGCCAGCGCGACCAAGACCGCGTGGCCACGCGCGCCTTCGGGGAGCCACGCCACAGTCTTCACGCCGTCCAATCGGCCGCTTGTGAGAAATCGCGCCAGCTCGAGAGCGCGACCAAAATCGCTGGCCGATGCGTCGTCGTCATCGATAGCGTCAAATCGCAGCACGAGCACGCCCCGCCTGTCGGGCTGGCCGCGAAGGCGATCGAGTTGGCGGAGGATGGTGCCGCGAACCTGGTTATCACGATTCCCCGTCAGCGGCAGTGGCACTGGCAGGAGGATGACCTCGGGAGACGGTGCCTCCGGCGGCTCCGCGTCGGCACGAAAGGCCGTGAGCACGCATGCCGCAAGCGCGAGGCAGCAGGAAGCGCCGCGAACGACCCGACCATGCCACATGACCCGCGCTCCAGAAACCGTAGACCGGGAATCGCCAGACCGGGAATCGCCGGTCAGCCCATTTTAGCTCCGCGAGGCCGCTCCTGCCGCCACGGGCTCACCTCCTCTATATACTCCTCGGCATGATGAGCGAGCCAACGACGACTGTTCCCCCCGCGGCCTGTGACCCCGAGCTTCTCGATCTGGTGGCCTCGCGGGCCTTGAAGCGGGGCACCTTCACCCTGGCCAGCGGAGCCCAGGCGAGCTTTTACCTCGACGCCAAGCAGGTTGTGCTCGACGCCCACGGCGCCATGCTCGTGGGCCGAACCATCCTGCGGCGGCTCGAATCCCTCGGCCCCCTTCCGGTGGCCGTCGGCGGAATGAGCATTGGAGCCGATCCGGTCACCTCCGCGGTCGTGACGATGGCGGGCGTCGCGGGGCTCCCCCTCAAGGGGTTCCTTGTACGCAAGGAGCCCAAGGGGCACGGGCTCAAGCGCTATATTGAGGGGCCGGTTGAGCCGGGGCAGCGGGTGGTCATCGTGGAAGATGTCATCACGACGGGTGGCTCGTCGCTTCTGGCGATCGACCGGGCGGTCGAGTTCGGCCTCGTCGTGGAGAGGCTCGTGGCGGTCATCGACCGGCTTGCCGGAGGGCGTGAAGCCCTCGCGGCGCGGGGCATTCCGCTGGAGTCCCTCGTCACGATCCGCGACCTTGGGATTGAGCCAGACGCACCCTGACCGACCGGTGGTCTCGTCGGCGTGTGGTATGCAACAATACAAGCCCATCACGCCAAGCCCCTCACGCCAGTGAGGGGTGATATCCGGTCGGCGCCATTCTTGTCGCCAACCCTCGTATGCAACAATAAAAGCCCCTCACGCCAGTGAGGGGTGCCATCCGGTCGGCGCCATTCTTGTCGCCAACCCTGGTATGCAACAATAAAAGCCCCTCACGCCAGTGAGGGGGTCGTGCCCCGAGCGAGCGTCCCATGCGCCTGGCGACTGCGAACCTGAACGGCACGCCATCCCCCGGCTTACGCCGGTGGCTTTTGGTTGGTGTGCTCGGCCTCGGCATGGTGCCCGCGGCCACGGCGTCACCGGCCGTGGAATCCTCGGCAGACGAAATTGCGTCGCTTGTCCGTCAACTGGGTGATGCCGACTACGCCGTGCGGGAGACAGCCTCGGCACGACTCTCGGCGATCGGTCCTGCGGCTGCCGATGCGCTCCTGGCAGCGGCCGAGCTGAGCGACGACCTCGAGGTGGCCCTACGGGCGAAGTGGCTTGCCGACGCGCTTCCGCTGACGGCCGCCGATGATCCTCCCGAGGTCACGGCACTGCTCGAATCGTTTGCCAAAGCGCGTCTCGGCGAGCGGGTACGGATCATGCATCGCCTCCTGCGACTCGACGACGACGTCGGCATCGAGCCGCTGGCCCGCATCATCCGCCTCGAGCGAACGGCGACGGGTTCGCGGATCGCCGCGGCGCTTCTGGCGCGGGAGTGGCAGCCCGACGATCCCTTCTGGGCTGGCATCGCGCCCAAGATCATCGCGGGCCTGGGGCCGAGCCGGCGACCGGCCGCGGTATTCCTCCGTGGCCTCGTCGCCGCCACGACCGCCACGGCCGCCACGGCGCCGGAGGCGGCTCGTGGGATCGATGCCGTGGTGGCCAGCGTTGCCTCGCTCGACAGCGAGAATGGCGGCGAGGCCGTGCCGGGCCTTGCGAGTGAGCCGGGGGGGGGCAGCGCCCGCACCGGAAGGATCTTTCGCCGCTGTCTGGCTGAGCTGTTGGCACGGGAAGGCCGACGCAAGGAGGCGCTTGCTCAGGCGGCTCTCCTCTTTGAGTCGGCAGATGGCGCGGTCGCGGATAAGGACAGTCAGACCGTCGCAGATCTCGAATGGCTCGCGTCCCACGGAGTGCCTGAGTCGGTTGATCTGCTGGACGATCGCTTGACCGAGCAGAAGGTATCACCGCTGCTCGAGTATGCGGCGGCCATCGCCTGGCGATCGCGTGCTGGCCCGAATGCAGCGGCCCGTTCGGTCGCCCTTTCAGCCGCCGCCGCCGCAAGGCTGGCCGAGGCGGGCGACTTCACGCAGCGGCTGCAGGTGGCGATGCTCCTGGCCCGCTTCGGCGCAGACGACTGGGCCGAGCGGGAGACTGGGCCGAGCGGGAGTATCGCGCGGTGCTCGACAACCGCGAGTCGCCTCGGGCGCTGCGTGCCCTGGCGGCAGTCCTCGCCTCGGAGTTCTTCCACGACCGGCAGCGGGATACCGATGCGGCTGTGATCCTCCGTCGCGAGCTCGAGGATGGCGGCAAGGACGATGACGTCGAGGGCGCCTTCATGCTGATCGAACGCGATCCCAGGTCCGTGCGTTCCCGTATGTTTTATTTCGAGGCCTGCGCGGCGGCAGCTGTCGGCAACACGATCCGCCAGCGGCAGCAGCTCGAAGCGTCCCTTCGCGCCTATGGCAAGGATGTCGATACGCTCATCGCGCTCTACCGGCTCGCCGACAACACGCCGGCACAGCAGGCCGAGGCCGCCGATCGGGTGACCAAGGCACTTGCGGCGATCGAAGAGGAAGTTCGGGCGCTGCCCGATGACCCGAATAGCCGGAATGAGTATGCCTGGCTTGTCGCCAACACCGCAGGGGACATCGCCCGCGCGATCGAGTATTCACGGTTGTCGCTCGAGCAATCCTTCGATAGCGGCAGCTACCTCGATACGCTTGCCCACTGCCACGCGGCCGCGGGGAACTTCGCCCGCGCGATCCGCACTCAGCGGCTCGCGCAGCGACAGGAGCCCCACAGCCATGCGATCCGCCGTAACCTGGCCCGCTTTGAGGCCCGGGCCGCCGAAGCCAAGGAGTTGAGCAGCCCGCTGACGCCGTGAACGCGTGGCCGCATGATGTCATGACCCACACGCACCATGTCGCCCTGGGAGACACGAGGCTTGCCGTTCACACGTCCGGCTCTGGGCTCCCGGTGCTCTTGCTCCATGCTTTTCCGCTCGACCACCGGATGTGGCACCGGCAGGAATCCCTCGCCGACCATGTTCGTCTCATCGTGCCCGACCAGCGCGGCTTTGGGCAGAGCGCAGGTGGGCTCCCCGAGAGCATCGCTGGCTTGGCCGATGACGCAGTAGCCTTGCTCGATGCGCTCCATATCGATCGCCCCGCCGTCATCTGCGGCGTCTCCATGGGGGGCTATGTGGCCCAGCACGTCGCCTCGCGATATCCCGACCGCGTTGCCGCGCTCGTCTTGGTCGATACCAAACTCGAAGCCGACACCGATGAGGCCCGCGCCGGAAGGGCCGACCTCGCTGCGAGTGTTGGCCGAGTTGGCCAGACGATCCTGGCCGATGCGATGATCCCGCGGCTGCTGGGCACATCGCCGGAGGCACGGGCAGTTCCGGGGCGAAGCGAAGCGATCGAACTCTTGCGGCGGTCGATCGTGAGCCAGCCGGTGCCCACGATTCAGGCGGCGCTTGCGGCGCTCGGCAGGCGGCCCGACATGACCGATGCGATGCGGCGCGTGACCGTGCCAACGCTGCTTGTCGTCGGCGCCGAGGACGTGATCACGCCGCGGGCCTGCATGGAGACTGCCGAAGCGGTCATTCCCCACTCAAAACTCTTGGAAGTGCCGCACGCCGGCCATCTCGTGCCGCTCGAGCGGCCCGAGATTTTTAACGCGGCTCTGCTCGATTTTCTGAGGAGTCTTCCCCCGGAGAATCTGGCCGGGGCGGCACCGCCGGCCTGATCGACGGCCCGCGAGGAAGCGGTGGTGGGCCTTCGCCATGCCGGCCGTTCGGACCACTCTGTGGGCCCGAGCCAGGTGGCTGCCGCTGGAAAGGCCCCGGCCATCGACTATTCCCATCGCGGTCGTCAGCACCTTCGCCGCGAGGCGCAGGGGGCCGCCGGTCGCCGCCACGATCGTCCTCGCGGGTTCGGTACGGCATCCGCGGATCGAAGCGACCGGCCGTGCGGGTGAGCCACTCGATCCGCTCGGCCGAGGACATATCGACGATGTTCCGCCGGAAGGCGGGATTGATCGCGGCGATGATGATGTGCCAGAGCTTCGCGGCGTCGCGGAGGGACGCCTGCGTCGGATCGGCGAGCGCCGCGGCAACGCGTTCCAGGTCGCGGCGATCGACCGCCGGAAGGGCCTCGAACGTGCCCGCCGATTTTTCGAGCGCCGCGAGGTCGCCCGTGGAGAGACTTTCGACTTCGTCGCGGCGTCTTGCGATTCGGTTACTTGACGATTCATCACTGGCACGTTCATCCCGAAGCGATCGAAGTGCCACGTCGAACTCCTGCGCCTCCGCGCGGAGCTCCGCAGGGTCGCGGAGCACCTTCAGCCAACGGGGACCGTTCCCCTGGCCTGCCTTCATCTGTTCCGCCAAGGCCTCGAGAAACTCCACGCTTCCGGACTCCTGAAGGAGCCCGAGGTGTTCGATGACCGGCAGCCGCTCGAGGATCCGCTGGTCGGGGTCGGGCGTGGACAGGCGGCCCCAGAACACGCCGAGCACGAGCCCGCCGATGATCGCCACGAGCGGCACGATGCGATCGAGCAATCGTGGCGTCGGGATCGCCTCGCGGCCCCCATCCCTCGTCGCCCGCGCGGCCACGAGCTCGACCGTCGTGGCCGACAGATCAGCCGCTGGAGTGGCCCGCGGAAGCGTATCGAGCGCATCCCAGACGTCGCCGAGATCGTCTGCCGGTCGTGTGTTGGTACCCGTGATTCCGTTTCCAGAGGTGTCGGTGTCTCGCATCGCTGTCACTCCTTGACGTAGGCGGAGAGCGCCTGGCGGAGCTGGTCACGGGCGCGGAACAGAAGCGACTTGACCGCCGGCACGGACGTCTCGAGGGCCGCAGCGATCTCCTCGTAGGAGCACTGTTCGAACTTGGCCAGGAGCAACGCCATCCGCTGCCGCTCGCCGAGCTCACCGAGTGCCCGCTGCACGACGCCTTGCAGCTCGCCGCGGTCGGCAACACGGGCTGGCATGAGCCCACTGGCGGCAACGGCTAGGTGGTCGAGGCCGATCGAGCTCGACGAGGCACTGGTGGTGTTTGGCACGCCCCTTTCGAGCCGCCGGTAGGCCCGTTGCCGCAGGTCGCTGGCCACACGGAGGGCGATCGTGTGAACCCACGTCGTGAACTTGGCGGTGGGGCGGTAGCGTTCCCTCGCCCGGTAGACCCGCAGGAAGGTCTCCTGCGCGAGATCCTCGGCAGTGGAGTGGTCGCCGGTGTGGTGGAGGAAGAGCGTGACGAGTCGGCTCTGCCACAGCTCGACCAGCTCGGCGAAGGCCCCGCTATCGCCATCGCGCACGCGCAGCATGAGCTCGGTGGAGCGATCCCCGCTCACCGTCACCGGCATCGTCTGCGAGTCAGTCGCCATCGCCAGATTCCTGCGCCCGTGCCCAGGATACCACCGCGCCAAAATGGCTTCCCAAGTAACCCGCGCCCCGCCTGCTCAGGCTTACGACACCGAAACGCGTACGAGCCCGACCGCCCGGAGGTGCGGTCGCCCGGCGGAGGCCGGGAAAGGCTGCCGGGGCGAATGGATGGCCCGCCAGCCTTATAGATGGAGCGGAGGAGGATCGAACTCCCAACCTCGGCATTGCGAACGCCGCGCTCTCCCAGTTGAGCTACCGCCCCGATTGGGGAAACTCGATGGTACGGCGGCCCAGAGGGCCTGTCCAGCGACGGCCGCTGCCGGTGAGGGGCAATCGTCTATTCTTTACAAGCCTGCCCCTTTTTTTTGGCTCCTGCCTTCGGCGTCGCCCTGCATGCACGTCCCTCCGATCGTCATCCGTGGCGCCCGCGAGCACAACCTCCGCGACGTGACGGTGGGGCTGCCACGGGGTCGGCTCGTGTGCCTCTCAGGCGTGAGCGGCTCGGGCAAATCGAGCCTCGCCTTTGACACGCTCTATGCCGAAGGGCAGCGGCGGTATGTCGAAAGTCTTTCGACGTTTGCCCGGCAGTTTTTAGGGCAGCTTCCCAGGCCCGACGTTGACTCCGTCACTGGGCTCTCGCCGGCCATCTCGATCGCGCAGAAGTCGGCCGGCACCAATCCCCGCTCGACCGTCGCGACGATGACGGAGATCCACGATTTTCTCCGCGTGCTTTTCGCGCGGGTGGGCACCGCCCACTGTCCGACGTGCGACGCCGTGCTCGAAGCCCAGCCGCGAGACCAGATCGTGGAGCGGATCCTGGTGGCATGCAGCGGCCGGCGGGTGATGATCCTCGCGCCGCTCGTGCGAGAGGCGAAGGGGGAGCATCGCGATCTCTTTGCCGACCTTGTGCGGCAAGGGTTTACACGGGCGCGCGTCGATGGCAGCGTATGCCGCGTTGAGGAGCCGCCACACCTTGAAAAACTGCTCAAGCACACGATCGAGGTGGTCGTCGATCGGCTCATCCCGGGCGACGACACCCGCAGCCGTTTGGCCGAAGCAGTAAAACTCGCGCTCGACACGGGCGGCGGTCAGGTCATCGTGGCGGAAGAAAATAGGGACGGGAGCTCTTTTTCCGCGGCGGAAAAAGAGCTCCCGTCCCTATTTTCGTTTGCCGCGGAAAAAGAGCTCCCGTCCCTATTTTCGTTCGTGCTTTCCAGTCGCTACGCCTGTGCGGCCTGTGGAGTGAGCTACGACACCCCTGAGCCGCAGCTTTTCAGTTTCAACAGTCCCCAGGGAGCCTGCCCCACCTGCGACGGCCTCGGTGACATTTATGGCATCGATCCAGCCAAGCTCGTCACCAGTCCAGACAAATCGCTCCGCAAGGGAGCCCTGGGCGTGCTCGGCACCTTCCGTGACATGCCCCGCTGGATGCGGCGGCTCTTCAATGGCGTCGCAGCCTATGCCGAGGAGAAGAAAAAACTCGACCCGGGCACGCTGCTCGACACGCCCTGGAAAGACCTCACGCCGGCCCAACGAAAAATCTGGCTCGACGGTACGGGTGTCGACACGATCAAGGTCTCGTTGAAACGCGGGCGTGCCGAACGCGGGGCGAACACGAAGTTCGAGGGCATCCGAGCCCTGCTCGCGGCTCGCTGGCGGAATGCCAAAAGCGGCATCATCCGGCGGATGCTCGAGAAACTCATGAGCGTGACTCCGTGCTACGACTGCCACGGCGCGCGGCTCGCGCCGCAGGCGAGGGCGGTCAGGATCACGACCGCATCGCCGCGCTGGGCCGATGGGGCAAAAGCGGAAGGCAGAGAGCCGAAAGCCGGCACGAAAAGTCGCCGTGAGGCGCCAGGGCCGGGGGTCCGGGTCGCCACCAGCGACCGGAGGTCGCCAAGCAGGAGCGGCCAGGATGGCCGAGCCATGCGTGAAGCAGAGCTTTCACTCGACGCACTCTGCGCCCTGCCCATCGCAGAAGCGCGGGAGTTTCTTTCAGACGTCGCACTCGATCCGACGCAGGAAGTGATCGCTACCGAGCTCCTCAAAGAGATTCGCGGGCGGCTCGCGTTCCTCGACGAGGTGGGGCTCGACTACCTCGCGCTCGACCGCAAGGCCCCGACGCTCTCCGGAGGCGAGAGCCAGCGCATTCGTCTGGCGGCGCAGATCGGCGCTGGGCTTTCGGGCGTGCTTTACGTGCTCGACGAGCCTTCGATCGGGCTTCACCCGCGTGACAATTCAAGGCTCCTGGGTGCTCTCGAACAGCTTCGCGACAAGGGCAACACCGTCGTGGTCGTCGAGCATGACGAGGAGACGATCCGGGCGGCCGACTGGGTCGTCGATTTTGGACCGGGGCCTGGGAAGCGGGGAGGCGAAGTCGTTGCGGCTGGCACTCCCGATCAGATTGCCAAGGCTCCCCGGAGCGTGACCGGGGCTTTCTTGAGTGGCCGTGATGCGATCGAGGTGCCATCGAAGCGGCGGCCGAGATCTGCCGAGCGACTTGTTCTGCGGGGCGTGCGGCACAACAACCTCACGGGGTTCGATGTCGAGATCCCGCTGGGGCTCCTCGTGGGCGTGACGGGTGTGTGTATCCGGGAGCGGGAAGAGCTCGCTCATCGGCGATGTGCTCGAGCCGGCGCTGCGGCAGGTGCTCGGCAGCGAGGTAGCCACTCCCGGTGATTTTGCCGGGATCGAAGGGACTGATGCGCTCGACAAAGTGATCGTCATTGATCAGTCGCCGATCGGCCGCACGCCGCGGAGCAATCCCGCCACGTACGTGAAGGTGTGGGACGACATCCGCAACCTCTTCACGATGCTGCCGGATGCCAAAAAAAGGGGATGGAAGGCAGGCCGATTCAGTTTCAACGTGGCCGGTGGAAGGTGTGAGGCGTGCGAGGGGAACGGCTCGATCCGCCTCGACATGGATTTTCTGGCGGACGTGTGGGTGACCTGCGAGGTGTGCGGCGGTGCCCGCTTCGCGAAGGACACGCTCGAGGTCCGCTGGAAGGGAAAGAACGTCGCCGAGCTCTTGAACATGGAGGTGGGCGAAGCGCTCGAGCTCTTTGCTGACGCTCCCGACATCGCGAGAAAGCTTCAGACGCTCCATGACGTCGGCCTGGATTATCTCCATCTTGGCCAGCCATCGCCCACGCTCTCCGGTGGCGAGGCCCAGAGAGTGAAGCTCTCGCGGGAGCTTGCGAAGCGGTCCACAGGCCGCACGCTCTACATTCTGGATGAGCCCACCACGGGGCTCCACATGGCCGACGTGCGACAGCTTCTCACGGTCCTCGAACGGCTCGTCGAGGCGGGCAACACCGTGCTCGTCGTCGAGCACAACCTCGATGTGGTCAAGCGGGCCGACTGGGTGATCGACCTCGGGCCAGAAGGGGGCGGGGGTGGCGGCAGGCTCGTCGCGGAGGGGACGCCCGAAGCGATTGCCCGCGTGAAGGAATCTCATACTGGCCGGGCCCTTGCGGCACTCTTGAAGGTGAACAAGGGCCAAGCAGCCCGTCGCAAGCCCGCCCTCCGCCGCACTCGTGAGGTCGATGCTGAAGCGACGGTGGCAGCGATGCTCGCGGCCGTCGCCAAATCGTCGATCGACCCGGGGCCGCCGTCGATCATTGTTCGCGGAGCAGCTCTTCACAATCTTCAATCAGTCGATGCCGACATTCCTCGTGGCGCGATGACCGTCTGCTGCGGTCCCAGCGGCAGTGGCAAGACGTCGCTCGCGTTCGACACGCTCTACGCCGAGGGGCAGCGGCGGTACGTCGAGAGCCTCTCTGCCTATGCCCGGCAGTTCGTGGGCCAGGTGCCCAAGCCGATTTTTGAGAAGATCGAGGGGCTCGCCCCGGCGGTTGCCATCGAGCAGCGAAGCACCGGCAGCACGCCGCGGTCAACCGTGGGCACGCTCACCGAAATGTACGACCATTTTCGGGTGCTCTCCGCCCGGCTTGGCGTGATGCACTGCCCTCACTGTGGCACACAGGTGGGCAGCCAGAGCGTCGATCAGGTGGTGGACCGCCTCCTCACGCAACCTCCCGACACACGGCTTTTGCTGCTCGCGCCGATTGAGATGCGGACCGGGCAATCGCCCGAGGCGCTCTTTGCTCAGCTTCAAGCGGCGGGGCATGTTCGCATCCGGATCGATGGCCGCACACAGCGGCTCGACGAAAAACCTGCACTTGACCGCAAGCGGAAGAGCAAGCTCGAGATCGTGATCGACCGTGTGACAGCGTCGCCGGGCGAACGCAGTCGGCTCGCCCAAAGCATTGAGGCGGCCTTCGATGCTGGTGGTGGGACGATGCTGGTCGCGCGAGCCGTCGATGGCGCCGAGGAGCCAGACTGGCCCGTCGAGGTTCACAGCCGGCGGCTCGCTTGCCCCGACTGTGGCCGTGGGTTCAAGCCGCTCGAACCGAGGCAGTTTTCGTTCAACAGTCCGCTGGGATGGTGCCCGAGTTGCGATGGCCTTGGCACGCGGGTTGGCGTTGACCGCAAGGCCCTTGTGCGGGATGCGTCGCTGTCGCTCGCCGATGGCGCGCTTGATCTCTGGCCGTTGCTCACGGGGCCCGCGGCCAAAAGTCTTTCACTCGCGATGCTCGAAGCGGTATGCAAGGCCACGGGTCTGCCGGTCAATGTGCCGCTCTCGGACCTCTCGGGGCTCCAGCAGCGTGTGCTTTTCGAGGGCACGGGTGAGAAGTGGATCGAGGTGCCAGCGCAGGGAGGCCGGTCGCTGCGCGACCGGAAGGACGGCATACCGCCGACTCCGCGATTCTCCTTTCAGTTTAAGGGGCTCGAGGCAGCGTGCGAAGAGGCGGCCCGGCTTGTCGTCGCGTACCGCAGCAAGGTCGATGCCGTCATGGATGAAGTGCCCTGTAGCGACTGCGGGGGATCACGGCTGGCGGACGTGACGGCCGCGGTCACGCTCTGGGGCCGCTCGCTCGATGTCTGGTGCCGGATGCCGCTCGGGCGGCTTCGCGACGAGCTTGCCAGGGTCACGCTCGACAATACCGACAGGCGGATCGCCGGTGATCTTCTCCGAGAACTGGTCGCCCGCGTAAGTTTTCTCGTGGATATCGGACTCGACTATCTCGACATGGCGAGGCCGGCCGGAAGTCTCTCCGGCGGCGAGATGCAGCGGATCCGTCTTGCGGCTCAGGTGGGCAGTGGTCTGACGGGCGTGCTCTATGTGCTCGATGAGCCGACCATCGGCCTCCATCCCCGCGACACGCATCGCCTCATCGCCGCCCTCGGCAAACTCCGCGACCTCGGCAACACCATCGTCGTGGTGGAACACGACCGTGACGTGGTGGCCGCCGCCGACCACGCCCTCGATTTTGGCCCGGGGAGCGGCCGTGAAGGGGGCCACATCGTCGCCCATGGCACGCCAGCCGCGCTTGAATCGATGGCGGCGAGCGTGACCGGGCCCTACCTCACGAAGCGACGGGCCTGCGACGCCGTGCTCGCGCGGCAGAAGAAAGAAGGCCTCCGCGAGCCGTCCGGCTGGCTCGAGATTCGAGGCATCGAGCACCGCACCCTCCGCGGCCTCGACGTACGGTTTCCGCTGGGAGTGCTCGCGGCGGTCACCGGCCCAAGTGGCTCAGGCAAGACGTCGCTTGTGCTCGAAGTGCTCTGGCGGGCGCTGGCGAGGCGATTGCACGCGGCCCGCGAACAGCCTGGGCGATTTCAGAAACTCGTCGGGCTCGATCGAATCGATCGCGTGATCCTCGTGGATCAGGAGCCGATCGGTACGACGCCGGGCTCGACGCCGGCGACGTATACGGGAGTCTTCGACCACCTGCGTCAACTCTTCTCCAAAGTGCCCGAATCACGGACGCGAGGGTTTACACCGCGGACGTTCTCGTTCAACGTCGCCGGTGGCCGCTGCGAAGCCTGCGAAGGACTCGGGCAGCGGCGGGTGGAGATGCATTTTTTGCCGGATGTCTGGGTCGAGTGTGAACACTGCAGGGGCTGCCGCTACTCGTCCGAGACGCTCCACGCGAAGTGGCATGGCAAGACGATCGCCGACGTCCTCGCCATGAGCGTGGCGGACGCGGCGGCGTTCTTCGCCACGGTGCCGCCGGTCGCCCGCATCCTCGACACGCTCGTGGACGTGGGGCTCGGCTACGTCAGGCTTGGCCAGTCGGCGCCCCAGCTCTCGGGAGGTGAGGCCCAGCGGGTCAAACTCTCCCGTGAGCTCGCCAAGCAAGGCACAGGCAAGACGCTCTATGTGCTCGACGAACCCACGACCGGCCTCCACTTCACCGACATCGAGAAGCTCCTCCGCGTGCTCGAGCGGCTCGTTGACGCGGGCAATACGGTGCTCGTCGTAGAGCACAATCTCGAGGTGATCGCCGCGGCCGACTGGGTGATCGACATGGGCCCCGAGGCGGGCGCCGGTGGGGGTCGGATCGTCGCCGAAGGCCCGCCCGACGACCTCGTCATTCATGCGGGACTCTGGCGACGACAGGCGGCAGGCAAGGCTGCCAAAAGCGCCGACTCGCTCCTCCGCAGTCACACTGGCGAAGCCCTGGAAGCGTTCCTGGGGCCGTAGAAGCTGCCCAGCTTGTGCGACGCGATTCCTAGACGGAAGGCTGCCGTCGGATGATCCGCACGACCGATTCCACCGGTCATCACGGCATGATCCTCGGAGGCAGCAGAACATGGCTAGGCGTTCGTACCAGAACCGATTTTCAGGAACCACCCTCTCAACCAGGACGCTCGCGATGGGTGCCCTGATCGTGAGCGTCGTGGGCGCCGTGGCCGACACCGCTCGTGGCCAGTGGGACGGGGAACCGCAGGCGTCGGTACTTGTCGAAGGCGGAAGTCTCGCCGGTCGCGAGCCCTTCCGGATGGGTGCCCGCCCAAACTCAAGCGCGGCCACTCCGGGCAACACATTCACCGAATTCGGACAATCCTGCGTGGGCCCCGGCTGCTCGAATGGCTGCACCGGATGCGGTGGTGCCGGCTGCACCGAATGCTGCCCATCGGCCCTGTTTGATACCTGCTGCGACAGCAACCGGAACGCCTGCTGGGTCGCCCGAGCGGATGCCCTGCTGCTGTGGCGCGACGCGCCGCCTGCCTCTGGCGCGACGCGCCGCCTGACCGTCCGATTGCCGACAGCGACATCCCCGGCGGCTCTCTCAATGCCAACGGGATGGACAGCACTCCGGCCGCCGGCCCGAGATTCTCGCTCCTTCGGGTCAACAACTGCACGGGCCACGCCGTGGAAGCCACCTACCTTCAGGCCGCAAACTTCCGCAGTCAACGACCGCTTTCGGCCCTCAGTGTCCCCTATCAAATTGCTGCTCCGGGCATTTACGGCAACCCGGCCTTTACCTTCGGTACCGGCAACGCCAACCTGGGCAGCCGCCTCCAGAGCTTCGAGTTCAACCGGCACCATGCCTTTGGCCGAAACATCCGCTTTGTCGCCGGCTTCCGCTGGATCGAATGGCAGGAAGAATTCACGCTCGCAACCGATGACAGCGGCATCACCGACTTCTATCAAACCGGCTGCATCAACAATCTCTACGGCGGGCAGATCGGCCTTGATGCCAACATTTTTGCCACGCCCTGGGTCCGCTTCGATGGATTTGTGAAGGCGGGGGCCTACTACAACAACGCCGTCCAGTCCTCGGTCTACACCACGAACGACCCAGCCAATCCAGGAACGGCGTCGGTGGCTGTCGGTGAGTCGCCTGCGAGCGGGGCCTTTGCGGGGGACGTGGGCCTCACCGCAGTGGTGCCGATCACGCAGCGGATCGACGTCCGGCTGGGCTATTATGCCCTGTGGCTCTCCGGAATCGCCCAGCCCACGCAGCAGCTGTCGGGCCAGTCGCTCACGCCTGGCTCCCCGGCCGTGGGCTCGCTCAACGTCGACGGCGGTGTGCTGGTGCAGGGAGCCACGGTCGGCCTCGAAGGCCGCTGGTAGGACGGGTTTCGGGGCGATGATCCGCTCCCTCGGCCAGCGCTGGGCTGCCTGGGCCAATCCCGCCCGCCGTCCACCCGAAGAACCTGCGGACTCTAGGGAAAGATGAAGGCTCTTGCCCTTCTTCCCAGTTCTTCCGAAACCGCCGGTGGCGGTGAGTTTGACGTTCTCTAGTCTCCGCATTCTTTCTGACAGGAATCCCGCCCCCCTGATTATCCCCTGACGACCAGCACAACCGATTCAATCCGTGGAACCGTTCGTGGTCCAGGGAGGGATCGAGATGTCTGTCCGGATGAACGCGACTGGCCAGGTGGGCCGTCGCTCGCTTGTTACCGTGCTCGCTGCGGTGGTCGCCGGTGGCTTGGCTTCCCCGAGACCGATCGTCGCCGCGCCATTCGAGGACGCCGGCGCCGCACGGTCGGTGCTGACGGAGTCGTCCGGCGGCCCCGGTCGCGTGATCAGCGACCGCGTGGTCGGAGCGACCGCGGATACCGGCAGCGCGTGGGATGGATCGCATCCCGGCCCGACGGTTGCCGACGGGATCGTCACCGGCACCGAACAACATGGCTACGATCCCGGCTTCGCGGATTCCTCCGGCCTCCTCGGCTCCTTCCCGTCGTCGTGCGAACCGTGCAATGTCTGCTGGGTGGGCCGCGTAGACGCGCTCATCGCCTGGCGAAGCGCCCCTCCCGACAGGCCGCTCGTCGAGACCGGCTTCACGGGTGTTCCGGTGCTCAATGCCAACGGCATGGATAGCACGGCCGCCGCTGGGCCACGGTTTTCGCTCTTCCGCTTCAATCATGATCGTTGCACCGGCTGGGAGACAAGCTACTTCCAGCTGGCCAACTGGCGGAGCGAACGACCGCTCGGCCCCCAGGACGATTTGTACGCTCTCGCCCCTCCGGGCATCTTCGGAAACGCCAACACCTTTAACTTCAACACCGGCGTCGCGAATCTCGGCTCCCGGATGAAGAGTCTGGAAGTGAATCGCCACTGGGTGCTCGGCGAGAACGTCAACTTCCTCGGCGGCTTCAGGTGGGTCGAGTGGCAGGAGAACTTTTCATTGAGCGACGAGTTCGTCGGCACCTCGACGATCCAAGACTTCTACGCCACGGACGCCATCAACAGCCTGTACGGCGGCCAGATCGGCATCGACGCCCTGCTCTTCACGCTTCCGTGGATGCGGTTCGACTCGGTCGTCAAGGCTGGCGCGTACTACAACAACGCCACCCAGACCTCGCTCTATCAGTCGGATGCCACAGGCCCGCTTCTGTCGCAGTCGGTGACCGTCGGCCAATCACCGGTGAGCGCCGCGTTCGTCGGGGAAGTCGGCATCACGGGTGTTGTCCCCGTGACCAGCTGGCTCGACATCCGCGTCGGCTATTCCGGCTGGTGGATCTCGGGCATCGTGCAGCCGACGCAGCAGCTCAGCGGCCAGGTGCTCACTCAGCCGGCAGGTGGTGTCGAGCCGACGTCGGGCACCATCACCGCCAACGGCGGCGTACTGGTCCAAGCGGTCACGCTCGGCCTCGAGGGCCGCTGGTAGAGCCAGCCCCTCACGCACCCAGCCCGTCACAGGCCAACCGCACCAGCACTACGCTGACACGGGCAGCGACTTCAACGACCAGTTGCCGACCACGCCCCCGGTGATCGCCGCCACGCGGAAGACGTAGCTCGCTCCCGTCGGGACTGAGACGGTCGAGCGAGCCACGGTCGACACGCCATCGGCCACCATGATCCAAGTCGTACCGTTATTCGTCGAATACTGGATCACGTAATCGCTGATTGGCAGGCCGCCGGTGCTCGTGGGAGCCGTCCAGACGAGCGACACCACGCCCGGACTCACCCTCGTTCCCGTCAATCGGGTCGGTGCTGAAGCGAGCGGTCGCGGGGTAACCGGGCCGACGATCGCCGAGAACGCCCCGGTGCCGAAGCTCGTGACCGCAGCCACCTGGAAGACGTAGGCCGAGCCATTGATCAGGCCCGTCACCTGCCGAGCTGTCGCCGCTGAGCCGACGGTCACCGAGCTCCAGACGACCGACGTCGAGAGCCGGAAACGAACGATGTAGTCGGTGATCGGGGCACCGCCCGTATTCGTCGGAGCGATCCACGACACGTCGACCGCTGTATTCCGAGCCAGCAGGGTCACCCCTGTGGGCGCCGCGGCAGGCCCAAGCGGCGTGACGGGACCCGCCCACGCCGAGAAGCTGCCAGTGCCAACCCCTGTCACGGCCGCCACGCGGACGGTATATGGCAGGCCGTTGACGACCGCGTTGATTGCGAGAGCGTTCACGACACCCACATTGAGCTGCACCGTGGAAACACCCGTTTGGTACTGAACGACGTACCCGGTGATCGGGAGCCCGTTGCCATTCGGCGTGGTCCACGCCACGTTGAGAACCAAGTTGCCCGCCGTGAGCGAGGTGATCGCGGGCGGGAAAGCGGGGCCCGCTGGTATCACGGGCGCCGACGGTGCCGACCATGGGCTCGCGCCGTTCTTATTCAATGCCGCAATACGGAAGATATAGGAGGTCCCATTCGTAAGGCCGGTCACCGTTGTGGATGTTCCGGTGGACACGGCATCCGGGAACGTCGTCCAAGTCACGCCGCCGTTCGACGAGAACTGGATCGTGTAGTCGGTGAGTGGCGAGGTCCCGACGTTTGTCGGAGCCAACCATGTCACGTTCACCAGAGTATTTCCGCGGACAGCGACCACGTTCGTGGGGGCTGCCGGCGGAAGGGTATTGGGAGTGACTGGAGCCGACGGTGCAGACCACGGGCTCGCGCCGTTCTTGTTCCATGCCGCAACGCGGAAGATATACGAGGTCCCATCCGTGAGGCCAGTCACCGTCGCCGAGGTCGCGGTGGACACGGCATCCGGGAACGTCGTCCAAGTCACGCCGCCGTTCGACGAGTACTGGATGCTGTAGTCAGTTAGCGGAGCTGTCCCGATGTTCGTCGGGGCCTGCCACGACACCACCGCCGACGCCTCTCCCCCGACCGCTACCACATTCGTCGGCGCCGCCGGTGGCAGGGCGTTCGGAGTGATCACGCCCGACGGCAGCGAGTATTCACCCTGGCCGACAGTGTTGACCGCCGCCACGCGGAACCGGTAGCCGGTCCCGTTGACGAGACCCGTCACGGTGATCGACGTGGCCGTCGAGGCGGCATGCGGGAAGGTCGTCCATGTCACCCCATTGTTTGACGTGTACTGGATCACGTAGTCCGTGATCGCCGACGATCCCGTCGATGCCGGCGCGACCCACGTCAGAGCCACGGCCTCTTCGAGTGGCAGGCCCGTGACGCCGGTGGGCGCTCCCGGCACATCCTGGAGGTTGATATTGAAGATCGTCGTGCCGCCCGGCCGGTTGGCAAGAAGTCGGTTGTTGGCCAGATCGGTGAGCTGGCCCGTGACGCCGGGAGCGCTCTGGCGGCTCGTCGCGGTAATCACATACCCGCCGAGCGTGAACACGGATGCCGACTCGAACACCACGCGGTTGGTCGTCTCGAGATAGCGGAAAACGTAGTCAACACCATCGACGAGCACGACGCCGTTTCGCTGAACGAGGAACGCCGCCGATGTCACCGTCGATTGGTCGATGCCCACGCCGTTATCCGAAAGCTGGATCTCGAATCGCGTCACGCCCCGAGCTGCCGCCAGCCGGAGGATGACGATATCGGTCCTGCCATCAAGGTCCAACGGGCCGCCATCGAGCGGTACAGCCAGGAATGCCGAAGGCTGCGTCCTATCGACGCGATCAATCGCGCCGATGTCCTTGAACACGTTGGTGCCGAAGCCAGGGAAGGTGGCCTGGCTCGGATCATCCGCCCGCAATTGACCGTAGAGGTCGAGCGTGGGCGAAACGATTGGGGACGCGCCGTCGGGCGTCGTCAACGTATTTCCATTGATGCCGACGCTCGCGTTGACGACACGGAACTCCTCGCGGTCCTGAAGCGAGTCGAGCGAACTGTCGATCGCCTGCGAACCGGAAACGAGGTAGAAGTTCCTGGCCGCAGCGTTCACGAACGGATTGCTCGTGAGCGGAATCCGAAGGTTTTGGCTCACGCCCGAAACCTCGGTTGCCGTGTTCCAGTAGGCCGATGCGCCAACCACCGTCCGCTGCCGGGCGAGATTGTCGAACCGCGAGGTTCCATCGACCGAGACACCGGTGGCGAGGTTGGCAAAGAGATTGTTGATAATCGTCGGGCCGGCATTCTGAGTGACCTGCACGCCGATGCCGTTCTGCGTTTCCCCGCCGTAGATCGTGTTGTTGACAATCCGCGCAAACGGCACGGCCCCGAGAGGCACATTGCCCGTGTTCGGGTCACCACTTACGAGAATCGCGGCGATGCCGCTCGAGGCCACCACGTTGTTGATGACCGCCGCGCCCGGCACAAGTCGACCACTGTTGAGGACAGGGAGATTGCGAACCACCCCAGGGTGCGGGACGTTGCTGGCTTCATCCCGAGCTCCGGCAGTGATGCTGATCCCGTACTGGGACGCATCGGAGATGAGATTGCTCTCGACGATGAACTGCCCCTGCTGCCGGAGCGTGTTGTCGTCGCCGAATAGCGCACCCCCGGAGGTCGACCCAACGTGCCGATCGTTGGTGTCAAAGACCTGATCGATGGCGTAATACGGCGGCAGCCCCGCAGGCACGGTGTACTTCGTGCCACGACGGATTTCAAGTTGGTACTCACCCTGGAGAATCTGCCCCCCATTGTTGATCGGGCCGTACGGGTCGAAGAAGTCGGTGTGGCCCGGCGTGGCCCCGAAGACCTGCTCGCCGCGCTCCGCAGACCCGACGATGAAATTACCGATCCGGAAGCCGAAGTGATCGTTGTCTACGCCGCGTGGCACGCTCGCCAAGCTACCGGTCGTGAACGTGACCTGAAGGCGGATGTCGGCCTCCCCGGCATAGGCACCCATGTCGACCCGTGCCTGCCGCGTTGTCGCCGTTTGGTAGAGCGGAGCGCCGAGAGATGCCCAACTCGTGCCACCATCGATTGATATGGACACGATCGCGGCGTCGCCGGCTCCGGACCCCAACTGGTAGTCGAAGTACAGCGTCGGCTTATCGGCGGCAACGTAGCCCACCAGGCTGAACGAGTTGGTGTCGAACGTGCCATAGGCGCCGCCGGGCAGGTTGTAATTATTGCCGATGGCAGGATTACTGCTCAAATCCTGCTGCCATGTCGGCGAAATGACTCCGGCCTGCCCATTGATCTGCTCCTCGAATCCGAAGTACATGCTCGATGCATTGCCATGCCAGAGACTGATATCGAGGGGCGAGAAGGCAAGTCCCTTTGCCGCGGTGACGCCGGTGCCGATCGAGTTGGCGCCGCCTGCAAAAATGTTTTGCAATGCACCCAGTGTGTCCAACGCTCGGAGCGTGCCTGTTGCGTCGACGGCAAAAAGCAGGTCCGCGTACGCACCGCCATTGACGTTCTGCGGACCGACCGCGAGCCCCTGAAAAGAAGCTCCGGGGATGGTCGCGATGACCGTGGCAAACCCCGTGCCGGAATTGATCGAGAAGAAATTCCCGACATCGTCGACGCCGTACAAGGTGCCATCATTTCCCCAGGTCATGCCCCCCACGATCCCGATCGAATCGGTCGCGGGGTTGGCACCGTCGCGAAGATATCCCTTGAATCCCCAAGCGTTCGGAGCCGCTGCAACGGCCGAGGCCGTGCCAGGATTCGCCAGATAGAGTCTGGAAGCACTGCCGTCCCGTACCGAATACATGAGACTGTCGTAGACGCCCACTCCCGCCCGCCTCCAGGCCAAGGCATCAACCGTGTTGGTTGTCACGGCTTCGGGAAGATTGGGGTCGTAGCTGTAGTTCACATTGGTCATCGTGATTTCGGTGACCGCGACGGGACCTGACCAGACGATCGTCATCGCGCCAGTGGCAAAATTCACGGTCCCCGAAACCGGAGTCGCAAGCCCGGTCGCTGGATCGAGCGGGGTAAACGTCATAGTGCCCGCAAAATCGGTCGTGTACACAAAACGCTCGGTTCCTAACAACGGCAGAACCGTCCCCTGAATTGAGACCAAGCCGAGGACCGACGCAGGCTCGATCAGCGTGTTGGGGAACTGCCAGCGAATGGTCGTCGCGTTCAACTGAATGCTTGTCAATACCGCATTCGTGACATCCACGTTCGGCGCGACATCCGGCAGATTGTCCAAGCCGACCGTCGTGCGGGTGCCGGTGCCGGCATCGATGCTCTCAAGCCGTCCTGCCGTGTTGGAAAACGGCGGTGTTGGCGACAGTCCGGCGTACGAATACAGGTTCCCGTCTGACCGCATCAGGAGGTCGCCGATGTCTCGGTTAATGCCGTAGTCGTTGACGATCGTGGCCTGGACACCACCGTTCAGTGGGTCGACCCTTTGGAGGTTCCTTCCGTTGGTCACGAAGAGCACGACATCCGACAGGGTGAACGGCGTGACTTGATTCCCGAGAACGCCATCCACGACCCGCGTGAGCGACTCGATCGGCTCGAGTCGAACCGACGTGTTCGACGCACTGTCGCTGAACAAGGCCTGAATCGCGGTCGGAAGCCACTCGTTCGACGACACGGCAACGTAGTACTGTTCGGTTACCGAGCCCACCATGCCGGCAGGGAGGTGGACCTGGCCGATGAAGGCATCGAGCCTTCCGGCCGAGCCTCGCGTGAGGTCGTCGAAGTCGATCCCCTGCCCTACGCTGGGCTGGTCATCAGCGACATTCGAGTCACTACCGATGTAGAGGAGATTGCCCGCAGAGTTGAACACGGAGATCGTCAGATCGCCGCGGAAACCGTCACCGTAGTCGAGGTCGAACATCGTCTCCCAACTGAAGTCGGGAGCGTACTTTTGCACCTTGTCATAGTCGAGCGTGAAGGTGTACCAATCGGTATCGGTATGGGCGCCGACCGTGCCGGCCACACTGATCGTTGCCTGGTCGGTCTGGAGCAGGTTGCCGATCTGCTGGGCCGTGCCAAACGTGTTGTTATCGTCGATCGGGTTTTCGCCCGTCTCACCGACGAGGTTCGAGCGACCTGGCAGCCCCTGGGCATCGATGCCGATCGTCGGATACCGGATGTCGGCGTATCGGACGGTCGAACCAGGCTTCTCGTCCTGCTGGCGGAGTCGAACGCGAAGCTCGTAGCTGCCGCTCGTGGCACCTGGAGTGCCATTCGCCAGACCGGTTGCGTAGCCGCCCGGCGTCGTCGCCGTCACGCTGCCATTGTCGATGCCGGTCGAGACGGGCTCGTACTTCGGCTGGCTGCGAACACGGATGAAATACTGCTGCTGGGTTCCAACGGTGCCTGGCAGAATAACCCGGAATCCGGCATCCCGCGAGTTCTGGGAATAGAAATCAACGCCACGGTAGGCATCTTTCTGGAGCGAAAGCGCCGAACCCACGAGGGTTCCATTGAGCTGACTGTCGGCCGATCGGGCGACCACGGTCCCCGACGCGTTCAAGAGTTCGACGACCGCGTCGAGCACCGACGACGTCTTGTCGATGTCGATCCAGACCTCCGAGCCAGCAGTGCCCGTGAACCGGTAGACATCGACGTCCGACGGCGTGTCGGGCGAGATGGTGCCATGCACCTCAAAACCCAGCCGGCGGTATTCGTCGCCCGACTTCTCCTGGGCCGATTCGGTCGTGTTGCCACCGATCGCGAAGTTGGGGGCCAGCACCCCGAGGGACTGGGCGGTCAACGGCGCGTTGTTGGTGCCGACGCCACTTGTGTAGGCCTTCTCCGACTCGAGTACCACGGAAACATTTCGGTCATTGGCATAGGGGAGGAACTTAAGGCTTCGCCAGTCACCCGGAGCCGCCATCGTCGATGAGCCGTCAACGTTCGTGTCTTTGACAATCATGCCGACCGCATCGACGCCCGCGCCGACGGTATCGTCACGCAGCGATGTCAGTACGACCGGATAGCCGGGCTGACCGATGATTTGGACCGTGCCGCCGATACGATCGCTGATGTCGAGCGGCGTGCCCGTCGCGGTGAATCCAGCCGAACTCCCAAGCAGCTTTACGACCAGACTCGAATCGGGACGGCTCTGGAGACGAAGCCCCGTCGCGGTGTGGAAGTTGCCGACGATGATCTCGCTCTGAAGCACGTGGACTATGTCGGTGTCGTCCCAGATGCTCTCGACCGTGATCTCCTCACCCCGAACCACCATGCCGGCGATCGCCGATGCACCGCCCGGGATACTAGCGGGCGAGTACGAAATTTCGTTTTCGGCCGCGAGGAGGCCGACATTCGTGTCGTATTGTGTGAAGCGGTCGATCGAGCCAGTCATCCGACCGACATCTGGCCGGTTCACCGCCGACAGGGCGTTGGCATTGACACTGATGACGGCACCAGCATTCGACCGGAAGTCGTTGTTGACGATGATCGGCTGCGAGCCACGGACGAAGATCGTCGCCTCAGCGTTGGTTCCGCGGCCGGAACGGTCGGTGTCTGCGCGGCCGGCGGCGTTGTTCTCGAGACGACTGTTGGCGATCCGGAAAATCCCCTGATGGACTTCGATGACGTTGAAGAAGTCGAAGAAGCCTTCGATCGGCGTCTCGCCGCCACCGTAGCCGATATAGGCATTGTCGATGCTCGCCGAGGCGCCGGCATTCACAATAATGCCGGCCCAGTTGCCCGCCGCGGAGGTATTCGGCTGCGCACCGTTGGTATCGAACGTGCTGCCGGCACCGAACCGGGCATCGGCGAGGCTCGTGAAGACGATCCGATTGCCGGGCGTGCCCTCGGCGATGAGCTGGCTGATGCCTCGCTCGAGCTCGATTCGAGCGCCCTGAAGTTTCACGACGACACCCGGATCGATATGAAGCCGACCGCTCGCGCGGGCGAACGTATCAACGCCGTCAGACACGTACCCTCCGGCACCGCCAGAAATAACCAGGTTTTCCTGGAGTACGTACACGATGTCGGTGCTCTTGAATCGGGCCGCCACGTCGAGCGTCTCGAGTGGCTTTCCTGGCGCGGTGGCGATCTTCAAGAACAGGCCATTGATCGAGTTATTCCAAACTCTGTTGCCCTTGATCTCCGGGCCGACGCGGCCGTTCGAGTCTTCGAAAGCGTTGGGCGTGGCAGAGATCGCGGCCCCAGCACTGCCCGTAATCCGGTTGAACGCAATCGTGGGCCGAGTGGATTCGAGTTGAATCGGTGACAAGGAAACATTCTGTCCGTCAATAGCGACCTGCCCACCGCCATAGCGAAAGGTCGCCTGATGGACCGAGTTCACAAAGGCTTTTTTTGACGCAGCGTCGGAGTCTTCGCGGAACGTAATGCCGCCCCACTGACCGCCCGCAGGGGCCGGCCCGAAACCGTCGGAATCCCCGCCAAAAACGTCATCATGATATGACGTGAAGATCACCCTAGACGTGGGTGTTCCGAGTACCTGAAGCGAGGCGCCCGCACGATCGACGAGCTCCGACGAGGATCCGACGTCGAGGTTCGTCCCGCGGAACTTGAGGATCGCGCCGGCGTCAATCATCACGGTGACGCCCTGCGGCACCTGGAAAGACGCGCCATCCACCAGGGGAAGGGGATTCACCGCGAGAGTGGTACCGATCAGGTAGGGCGTGTTCGTGGCATTGCCGACGATCCGGATGATCTTTCGGCTTCCGACGTTGTCGATCGCGGCCTTGATGGTGTTGTATGGAGTGGCGATCGAGCCGTTCCCACCGGCAGCCGCAGCCTTGTCGACGAACACCGTGTTCGGCAATGACGCGGTCTTGAACCAAAACTTGAAGGCACCGCCGATCTGGCCGTCGCGGTCGCCGTCGATGGGCTTGCCCGCCAGATCGACGACTGTGTTGAGAATCGTCGCCCGAGGCACGAACGCGACCTTGAGGTCATACGGCCCTTCACTCTGGCCACCGTACCCGGAATCGGCCACCTCCGGATCGAACGCCGTGTTTCCAAAAGCCGTGACCGCGATGTAGTAGGTGCCCGCTGACAGGTCGAGATCGAGGAACGAATCGCGGCCGATGTAGTTGTCGTTGCGGGCGATGAGCGTCCGCACGCCGGCGTCTTCTCGATAGAGCGTGAGGACCGTGTCCACGAGACTGGTGACGGTCGATCCCGGACGGGCCACGATCGTTTCCGCGGTCAGCCGCCCTACCTCGGCGAGCGTGAGCTTGTAGAGGTCGATGTCGGTTCCACTGGGAGCGTAGAGCTGCTTGGCGTGAACGATGTCGTAATCGCCCGGGAACACAGGCTCGATGGGTCCAAGCAGGGCCGTCAGGTTGGCGCCCATGATCGACGGGAGATCGTACGAGTGATCAAGACCCAGTGTATGGCCGATCTCGTGCATCGCGACACGGAACCACGAGCCGCCATACTCGCTCGAACCCCAATTGTCGGTGGAGTCCATGATCGCGCCAGGTTGCCCTGCTGCCGGACCGGATCCAAACGTGCCAGCAAGCCCAGCCGGCCCAATTCCGACCGATGGGTCCAACGCCCGCATGTCGCCCGTCACGACCGTGATGCCGCTGTTCGGCGTCTCGACGAAGCGCACGCCGAGGTAGAGGCTGTAGAGCTCAAAGACCTCGCGGGCCCGCTGCTTCTGGGTTTCCGTGATCGTGTTCTGGACTGGATTGCCGTTCACGACACCGTAGTCGGCGCGGAAGTTGTAGAAAACCGTCTGGATGCCCGTAGCCGGATCGATCGTGGCAAACTCCAGGCCGTGTTCACCGCTGTCAACAAAGGGATTGTGGCGATGCCCTGGCTCATCGAGCGTGCCGGGCTGCGTGAGGAAATTAAGAGCACCCGCAGGTGTCGCGATCGTCGGACGGACATCGATGGCCCCCGACACGAGCACACTGCCGCCGGCGATCGGGCCAAGATTTCGTGCCGTCGAGAAGCTTGAGTTGGCGTCGCCGAGCTCGTTCACGCTCGAGGATGCACTCGGTGCCGAAGCACCGATCTCGAGTCGAAACGTCGTGCCGCCAGGGATGTTAGCCGCGAAGGAGAGGACCGCCCTGCCCGTGGCGGCGTCGTACGAAACGCCTACGGGAACAATGGGCGCTCCCACATCATTCCCGGCGCCATTCACCTCGATGAGCCGGTAGAAGGCAGCGTTGGTGACCGAAGCCGGAAGGAGCGGATCCTCTTGATTGAAGTAGACGTCGATCGTGGTCCGCGACTGCGTGAGGGCCAAGCCGACGCGGGTGACCGGCTGCGGCACCACGGCGGTCACGAACGCGCCGAGATCAAGGCGGAGGTCGATGTTCACGGGAGTGGCCGAGCCGTTGGCATTGGCGACCGAGCCCAGCGAGCTGCTCACCACGATGCCGTACCGATCGTTTAGAAGCGTCTCGGCAAAGCGGATGATCACCTGGTTTTGGTTCGGCGCATCATCCACCTGGATGCTGCCCGGAATGATCGCCACGTCGTTGCCGTTGCCAAACAGATCGTTGATGCCACCGCTGCGCACAATCGAAATGCCGCCGAGCGTGGCGGGATCGATCTTCACGCCAGGACCGAACTTGAGCGTGATCTGCTGGGGAGCGTCGTTGAGCTCGACAGCACCGGCATTCACGCCGGTGACATAGAACGGCGTCGTGCTTTCCGCGAACGCTGCCACGAGGTCGAAGGCCATGACCTGCCGCGGCTCGAGCTGCTCGATCTGATGGCCGTCGCCTCGATAGCCGCGCCGCGCGCGGCGGGCCCGACGGCCCTGCTTGTCGAAGAGTCGCTGAATGGACGTTGTCCACGATGAGAACATGCTGAGTCCCTAGCCAGAGTTTCCGAACGCCTACCCACCCACACCTGCCCACGTCACGTTGCCGGGCCCGAGCCTGGCATCCGACACTGCTGTTTTGTGATCGGATGTGCCAGGATGGCCCAAACAATAAAGTACCGGGAGAGCCTATCATCCGGGAAAATGCAAGACAACGAATCGGTATGCGGCCATGGCAATCACGAGAATGCCGCAGAAACCAGGCTGAAAAAGCCGGCAAGCCTCACCCTTTCAAGGGCCTTTTCACACCGGGAAACCTCACTCCGACACTCCCCGAAAAGCAGATCGATCCCGCCCCTCACTTCCGTTTTTGCCGACTGCGGTGGCTATGACGGCACTCTGAAAAATCACGCAGATCCGCGGGCCGGATCGGGGACTCGAGCGAGGGTAGACTCGGCACGCGGTCGTGCCTGGCACCCTGCGGGCCAGGCAAAGCACGCCAGCGCACGTGGGCCTGGGCCCAGGTCAGGCCAAGGCCAAGGCCGGTCCTTCGACGACGTGCCCTTCGACGACCTGGTCGCGTTTCTCCACGACCGACGCACGACGGACCGAAATGACTACCTCGCCACCCTCGCGCGGTGGAGGGAGTTCTATCCCGACGATCGGTTTCTCATTGCCTTCTATGAAGACGTTTCGGAGCGCCCGCGGGAGCTGCTCGCCCGCGTCTTTCGCCATCTGGGAGTTTCCGCCGATGTGGATTGGAGCTTGTTTCCATACGCCAAAGTGATCCACGGCGGAGCCAAGCTGCCGATGCCAGACTCCATTCGCGAGATGCTCACCCACGAGTATCGAGATGCCATCCGACAGCTCACGAATGAGTTCGATGCCGCGAAGCGCTGGTTATAGGCGCTGCCACGCGGCACAATACGCCACATGTCGCTTCCGCTGCCTCGCATCGTCTCGCTCCTTCCCGCCGCCACGGAGATCGCCTGGGCTCTCGGGCGGGGCGACTGCCTCGTTGGACGTTCGCACGAGTGTGACTGGCCCCTTGGCGTTGAGGCGCTGCCGCCGCTCACGCAGCCCCGCATCGACCCGGCCGCGAGCAGCCACGACATTCACGAGGCTGTGGGGCGTGCCGTGACCCAGTCACCCGGCACGTCAAACGCGATCTTTGCCCTCGACATCGAAGCGCTCTCATCGCTCGGGCCCGACGTCATCCTCTCGCAGGCCACCTGCGATGTCTGCGCGATCTCAGGCGACGACGTCGCCGAGGCCGTGCGGCGGGCTGGCGGCACGACCCGGGTCGTTCCGCTCGGGGCGACATCGCTTGCCGGTCTCTGGCACGACATCCTCACCGTAGGCCAGGCCACCGGCACCGTCGCCAAGGCCCGCGAACTGGTCGCCCGGCTTCAAGCCCGCTGCGACTCGGTTGCCTGCCGCGTCAAGACTATCGTCCGGGCAACACAAGCCCCGCGGCCTCGCGTGGTGGTCATCGAATGGCTCGACCCACCGATGGCGGCGGGTAACTGGGTGCCTGAGCTCGTGAAGCTCGCGGGTGGCGACGATCGCTTTGGCCACGCAGGACACCACTCACACTGGATCGACTGGCCAGCGGTTGCCGCGGCCGACCCCGACGTCGTGATCCTCTCGCCGTGTGGCTTCACGCTCGAGCGGATCGTCACGGAGGCTGCGACCGATGCCGTCTGGCAACACCTGGCGACGCTGCGAGCCACGCGCGGCGACGCTGCGAGCCACGCGCGAAGGTCATCTCTGGGCGATGGACGGACACCATCTGCTGAACCGCCCCGGCCCGCGGCTTGTGGATTCGCTCGAAGTGCTCGCGGAAATTTTCCACCCGGGAGCTTTCCGGTTCGCGGCCACCACCGCGTTCGCCCGCCCGATCACCAAGCGATAGCGCGCGGCCCACCTGTCTCAAGGGGCCGATTCTGCGTGCTATTTCAGGTCTGACGGCTTCACACCCTGCTTGGCCTTATTGAACCCAAAGGGCATCGGCTCGAACGTGCCCACCACATCGACGCACGACTTCTCAGGGATCGTGCCATCGAGGCCTGCCGCCCAGTAGCAGCCATTGACGAGCAGCCGACGCATTCCCTGGGAGGCCATATCGGTGGACGAGCCCATCGTGGTCGTGAAGACGCGTCCACTCGGGCCACCATCGATGGAATACGTCTTCGTCCAAGCGACCGGCATCATGGGGTCGTTCTTCTCGCCCTCCACCGGCGGCGAGTCGAGCGTCATGCCGGCAAGCACCTGTCCCAGCACAAGCGGCGATGAGTCGCCCGGTAGCGGGAGGCGAACGCCGTAGACGTCGGTCGGCCCCCAGATGTCGCCATCGGCGATCCCGCGAAGGATCGGATGCTTCTCGGCGCCCGGCGCCACAAGGCCCCGGGTGCTCTCCGCGCCGTGGTGACCGTGATGGCTGATCCACTTCTCGCCGAGGACGAGCCGGCCAAACCCATCGGCCCATTCCTTCTTCTCGCCCTTGTAGTTGTTGCCGTAGTGGGCGTAGGCGCGATCCTTCGGGATGTTGAAGCCATGGGTTGCCGTTCGCAGGCCGACGACAGGCTTGCCGGCCCGCAGGTAGTCGTCGATTTCCTTCATCTGCTCGTCCGGCAGATTCCGAAACCGCGTCGCGATCACCATGAGATCGGCCTTTCGCAGCGCCTCGAGGCCGGGGATGTTGGTCGTGACATTGGGACTGATCGCGCCCGTGTCGGGATCGATCGCGTAGAGGACCGTGCAATCAAACCCGTGATGCGTCGCGAGGATCTTGGCGAGCTGCGTGAGGGCCTCTTCGCTGCGGTACTCCTCGTCGCCACTGATGAGCACGACGTGTTTTGATTTCCCGGGCCCCTGGGCCCCGGCCAGCGAAACCCACGGATCGTCACCCCAGACGCCCGTTGGCGATGAAAATATCAGGGCAAAGACCAGCACGAGGAGTGGGATTGGACGGATCATTCGGATTCTCCCGTGAATACGGCGGGCCGTGGGGGTGGCAGGCCGCCGAGTGTCGCACGCCGTTCGCTCGGCTGCAATCCACCGGGCCATCGATTCGACACGCGGCCGTCGGCGAACTATGAATGGTCTCGGTGACGAACCCGACTCGCCCCGCTCCTTTTCAGCCGAGACCCGCGTGAGCATGCCCCGCCGCAGCCGAGACCCGCGTGAGCATGCCCCGCCGCCCATCATCGCCCACCGGCCCCGGTGTCAATCCCCGCTGGCTCGTGGCGGCTGCCGTGGTGGTGCTCCTGGCTTTCGGCCTGGCTCGCGGTGTCTACACGGTCGGCACCGAGAGCGTGGGGGTGATCCAGCGCTTCGGCAGGTATGTCGGCACCGTCGGGCCTGGCCTGCGGTTCAAGCTTCCCTTCGGCATCGACACCGTCACGATCGTGCCCGTCAAGCGGCAGCTCAAGATGGAGTTCGGGTTCGGTACGCCCTATGCCACCAATCCCGATCAGTTCGCCGATGATCCTGCCCGCGAGAGTGACATGGTGACGGGAGATCTCAACGCCGCCCATGTGGAGTGGGTCGTGCAGTACGAGATCAGCGACCCGCAGGCGTTTCTCTTCAACCTTCGCGATCCTGGCCCCACGCTGCGGGCGCTTTCCGAAAGCGTGATGCGCGAGGTGGTGGGGGATCGCACCGTCGATGAAGTGCTCACGATCGGCCGTCAGGGTATCGAGAGCGAGACGATCGCCAGGCTCACCACGCTCGCGGACGACCTCCGCATGGGGCTGCGAGTGCAGCATGTGCAGCTCAAGAGCGTGCAGCCGCCGTCGCCCGTGCAGGCCTCGTTCGATGAGGTCAACCGCGCCCAGCAGGAGCGTGAGGAGATGATCAACAGGGCCAACGGTGAATACAACAAGGTTGTGCCTCGGGCCAGCGGCGAGGCGCAAAAAATGCTGAGCGAAGCCGAAGGCTACGCCATCCGCCGAGTGAACGAAGCCCAGGGAGATGTTGCCCGCTTCGTGGCCTTGCTCGAGCAGTACGAGAAGGCGCCCGAGGTGACGCGACAAAGGCTCTACCTCGAGACGATGGCGGAGTTGCTGCCTCGGCTCGGGGGCACGATCGTGCTTGACGAAGAGGCCAAGCAGCTTCTGCCTCTTTTGAATCTCGGCGGGCCTGCCGTGGGCCGAACAAGGACCGCACCATGAGCCCGCTGCCCATCAACCATCCCCTGCTCAGGTTCATGCGAAGGCTCTCCGACGTGCTCGTCTCGCCGCTCGGTGCGGCGGGCATCATCCTGGCGGGCATCGTGATCTTCGGATGTGCCTATACGGTGGACCAGACCGAGCAGGTGGTCATCACGCAATTTGGCCGACCGGTTGGCGAGCCGATCAACTCCAACAAGGATCCGAGCGGTGCCGGGCCAGGGCTGCACTTCAAGATCCCGTTCGTGCAGGCGGCCAACCGATTCGATAAACGGACCTTGGCCTGGGACGGGAGCCCGGTCGAGATGACCACCCGTGACAAGCTCTACGTGGTGGTCGACACGTTCGCCCGCTGGCGGATCGTCGATCCGCTGGTCTATCTCCAGAGCCTGCGCGACGAGCGGAGTGCCATCTCGCGGATCGACGACATCCTCGGCAGCGAGACCCGAAACGTCGTGGCTCGCCACGACCTCATCGAGCTCATCCGCTCCGACAAGGACCGCACCGCCGAGCGAGACGAGACCCTTGGCGATGTCGAGGGGCTCGTTGGCACGCTGCCACGAATCCAGTTTGGTCGTCGCCAGCTCGAGCGAAAAATCCTCGAGGCGGCGGCACCAAAAATGGGTATCTGGGGCATCGAGCTGCTCGATGTCCGCATCAAGCGGGTCAACTATAAAAAGGGTGTGATTGGCAAGATCTACGACCGGATGATGTCGGAGCGGATTCAGATTGCGGAGCGTTTCCGGTCCGAAGGGGCCGGCGAGGCTGCCAAGATCGAGGGCCGCAAGCAGCGGGATCTCGAGCGGATCCAGTCGGAGGCGTACCGCAAGGTGCAGGAGATCCGCGGCGACGCCGATGCCAAAGCTTCGGAGGTCTACGCCGCAGCCTACGGCGAAAGCCCTGCCGCCGCCGAGTTCTACGCCTTCCAGAAGACACTCGAAACCTATCGCGCGACGCTCGGCGGCAGCACGACCGTGGTGCTCACGACCAACAGCGATCTCTTCAAGCTCCTCAAGCGTGTGTCGCCCGAGCCCGCGGCCCGTGCCGAAGCCGCTGTGGGTGACTGATCGATCGAAGTGCACGACTGCCATGCCCTGGGAGGTGACATTCCAGCCCCCCAGGAGCGTTGGTATGCTGCAAAGCCACGGCTGAACTCCTGCCGTCCTCGCCACGGAGACTTCCCATGCGCACGGGCAACCCAGCGCTCAATACCAACACGTTTGAAAACTTTGGCGTTTACCGTCAGGAAGCGGCGACGGCATCGACCGACCGCATGACGATCAACGGCACGGTTCAGAAAACCTTCTTTCTTCTCGTGTTGGCTTTCGGCTCGGCGTGCTTTACCTGGTCGCGAACGTTCCAGGTTGTCGAGGCCGATCCGAGTGCGGGGATCGGCGCGGTGGCACCGTGGGTCTTTGGCAGTGCGATCGTCGGGTTTATCACAGCGATGGTCATCTGCTTCAAGCAGACGTGGGCGCCGATCCTAGCTCCCGTCTACGCGGTGGCCGAAGGGTTCTTCCTAGGGGGTATCTCGGCAGGCTTCGAGGCCCGCTATCCCGGCATCGTGGTCCAGGCGATAGGCGGCACATTTGGCACGCTCTTTTGCCTCCTCGCTGCCTATCAGTCGGGGCTCATCAAGGCGACGGAGAACTTCAAGCTGGGCATCGTGGCGGCCACGGGCGGGATCGCGATGCTCTACCTCGTCATGTTTGTTGCCAGCATGTTTGGGTTCCCGCTCTTCGCGTCGCTTCACGGCAGCGGCATGATTGGCATCGGTTTTAGCGTGGTCGTGGTCGCGATTGCCGCGCTCAATCTCGTGCTCGACTTCGATTTTATCGAGCAGGCGGCGGAGCGTGGGGCGCCCAAGTACCTCGAGTGGTACGGCGGCTTTGCCCTCATGGTGACCCTTGTGTGGCTCTACCTCGAGATCCTTCGCTTGCTGGCGAAGCTCCAGGACCGCCGCTGAATTCGCGAGGCATGGGGTTCTCAGCCCGGCACGTTACGATCGTGCATCAGCGGGCCCGTAGCTCAGCGGTGAGAGCAGGGGACTCATAAAAGTCATAGACAAACAGGCGAAATACAGTGTTTTTTCCGTTGTTTGTGAGGTTTTTGCCCTAGGAACGCTCGCGAATTAATTCGTCACAATCCCCTGCAAAACCCCATTTGTCCTTGGGTGCGGTTGTCGCGACAACCGGCTCGTCGCGGCACCGGTCCGACGCTCCTGACTGCCGACCAAACCAAGGCCGGTAGCGATCGTCCGCCTGAACCCACGCCCTCCCGCCAGAAGTCCTCGCTGTTCTGGCGACGCTGTTCAACCCACCGAAAATTAGCCCGGACCAACACGAGCCTGGCGAACACGCTTGATGCCTTCCACGACCCCGCCAAATCGCTGGCTCGTCTACATCCTTCGCTGCCATGACGGCTCGCTCTACACGGGCATCACGAACAACCTCACGAAGCGGCTAAAGGCTCATTCTGCCGGCAAGGCGTCTCGATACACCCGCAGCCGCCTTCCCGTTCGCCTGGTCCACACAGAGCCACAGTGGTCCAAATCGGCAGCACTGAAGCGAGAAGCCGCGATCAAGAAACTCCGTCGTGTCGCCAAGGAACGGCTGATGAACGAGGGCAGAAAGAAAGATTCCTAGCGACTGCCCTGCCCACCTTTACCCCACGTGCTATTGCCAGCGAAACAATAAAAATTGGCGATCCTTTGGCCTCCGATCCCCACACAACCGCCCAACCATTCCCGGGAGGATCGCCTAGGTACTCGGAAACCAAAGCGGACCATGGTGTCACTTCCCTTTTCTTTCTTTCCCCTGCTTCCGCCAATCCCAAGGAGGCACGGGATTCTTCTCAGCCCACAAACCTCTCTTGGCTGCTCGTGCCGACTGCTCTGCCTGATGGAATGCCGGGCTCTTGTCGTAGTGCGTGTAAGTGCCAGGCCATTCCCGCCTCCAGCATTTCGAGATTCACGTCACGACCATCGACGAAGATGTGGCCAACCGTCCTGCCGTAACGATCGATATCCTTCACGACCACCACGACATCCTTCCCAAAAACTTCTTCTGAGAGAGCCTGCTTCGACGCTTGCCCGAATGGCTGATCGCTCTCAGGTGCATCAATTCCCGCCAGCCGAATCTTGGTCTGACTCTTCCCCGCATCGATTCCCGTGAGCGTGTCCCCATCGGAAATCCTGACCACTCGAAGGGAGAGGCGATTTTCGTCGTGGTGGCGTTGTAGCGGGACAGCCTTGGTTGCTTGCGGAGGAATTTCAACGATTCGTGGCGGCGGCTTTATCGAGGCAGGAGCAGGAGTCTTCTTTGTGCGGAGGGGCTTCGAGCAACCAATCGACAAGGAAAGAAGAAGGAAGAGCAAACAGATTGTAGTGCGGGAGGTTGACCTGGTCATTTTCGCTTTTTCGCCAACGTCCCCACGAACTTCTCCGCTCGATCCATCCCGCCAGTTGGTCATCGTTCTCAATGTCATCAGGCTCAACCATGACCCAGCCCTTCATTGGCTTTCCCGTGATGTTGAATTCCTAAACATGCTCCTGCATCAACGCATCGTCGTAGTTGTCGTAGCTGTCGGGACCACTTCGGACGATGAGCGAGTCCTTCCACACGCCGACGAGCATGTTGCCGAAGGCTAACAACAAACCCTTCCTGGCCCTCGCACTCGTTGAAGGGTCAGGAAGGGTTAATGCGGGTCAGGAGAGAGGGGCTATTTGGCGAGCTGCCTCAGAGCCTCGATCGCCGAATCCAACTGGTCTAGCCCGCCCAACTGATCTGACAGCTTCTTGACGGCGAACAGCACATCGTAGTTGCCGCCATTCCGTGGCTTGTGGCTATTCCCAACTGCCTTGGCCTTGGGAGCAGTCTTTCTGGGCCTTTTGGATTTCACCGCCAGCCCTGCTTTGACCATCTCTTTGGTGCGTACCTGATAGATCATTGGAGGAGACACCTTGATGCCCATCTTCCCAAGCTTCGTGGTGACGGTCTTGGCCCACTCAGCCGGGGCATCCTTACTCACCGCTCCGATGTCCTGGAGAATGTTTCTGATTACTTCGCTTCTGTTGACCTTCGCTTTAGCCATCGATCTTCTTTCATTGGGGGTAAGTGACCACTACACGATGAAGGATAGTCCAGGT
>Ga0163153_10000991_pt1 | contig 46501 bp, 49 predicted proteins | sample OliLakLV19MP6IB1_FD_148629 | JGI IMG/M metagenome (GOLD analysis project Ga0163153, IMG submission 148629) | Freshwater microbial mat bacterial communities from Lake Vanda, McMurdo Dry Valleys, Antarctica - Oligotrophic Lake LV.19.MP6.IB-1 | ecosystem: Environmental > Aquatic > Freshwater >... | reverse complement strand
CCGCCCACTCGTCCTCCACCATGTCCCCGCCGCCCTCCACGATTTCACACCCGTCCTCCCACATTCCCCGACCACCCTCCCCGATTTCCCGGTGATCCTCTCGGCCTACCGCACCGTCCTCCACCATTTCCCGGTCCTCCTCCACGATTTCCCAGCCCACCCCACCCATGGCCCGGTGGCTCTCCAGCAGATCCCGGTCGGCCTCAACCACTTCCCCGCAATCCTCCACCATTTCCCGGCGGTCCTCAACCACTTCCCCGCAATCCTCCACCATTTCCCGGCGGTCCTCAGCCATTTCCCGGCGGTCCTCCAGCATTTCCCCGCCCTCCTCAACTGCTGACGCGCGCTCCGCACACCGAGTGACGGGCTCCTCTCGCGCTGACCCGCAGTCCGCTTTCCCTACCCACCGTCGGTCAGGTCAGGGCCTGACCGGCTCGCCTTCCCGCCGCCCCCCCCCAACGCCTCGGCACAGCAGTCAACGGGCGCTTCGGGGCATCCACCCGGAGTTGTAGAAAGCCATCAGCTGTCAGCGGTCAGCCAGCAGCCAGCAGCCATCAGCCGTCAGCCTTCAGCGGTGGGCGGTGCGTCGCCGGCCGGTTGGTACTTCACAAGACCAGGCAGGGGCGGGACATAGCCACCGCAGATCCCCTGGCAATGACATCCGGGCCAGCGTCGCCGGCCGATTGGTCCCAGAGCACGCGTGTGTGCGCCTTTCATTGCTTGGGATGTGTGTGCCACACGCGCACGCCGAGTCCCGAAGGGACTCCCTCGCGCCCCAGTCGTGCTGGCGCACGACCGGGTGGGCTCGGTCGCGCGCAGCGGGACCATCGGCCCAGACGCGAACCGAGTACGGGGCCCGGCCTCCCCGCTTGTCGCAGGGCGGAGCGGAGCTCCGCCCTCACCCGGCATCGTCGCGGGTCTCCTGGCAATGACAGTCGGGCGAGCGTCGCCGGCCGATTGGTCCCAGAGCGCGCGTGTGTGCGCCTTTCATTGCTTGGGATGTGTGTGCCACACGCGCACGCCGAGCGCGCGGCGGGACCATCGGCCCAGACGCGAACCGAGTACGGGGCCCGGCCTCCCCGCTTGTCGCAGGGCGGAGCGGAGCTCCGCCCCCACCCAGCCTCTCCGTTTGTCGCAGGGCGGAGCGGAGCTCCGCCCTCACCCGGCATCGTCGCGGGTCTCCTGGCAATGACAGTCGGGCGAGCGTCGCCGGCCGATTGGTCCCAGAGCGCGCGCGTGTGCGCCTTTCATTGCTTGGGATGTGTGTGCCACACGCGCACGCCGAGCGCGCGGCGGGACCATCGGCCCAGACGCGGGAGGAATGGAGGGAGGCGGCGCGGAGCTCCGCCCCCACCCCGGCATCGTCGCGCGGCACACCTGAAGCCTCCTTCATAGTCGGTTCACCCTCCCCTCCTCGGCCTCCAGCGACCATACATCGGAGGCATCAATGCCAAGACATGCCATGATGGATGGGAACGAGGCGGCGGCCCATGTCGCCTACCTCGCCAGTGAGGTGATCGCGATCTATCCAATCACCCCCGCCTCGCCCATGGGCGAATTCGCCGACCAGTGGGCGGCCGAACCCGAACCCAACGCCTGGGGCGCCGTGCCCAGCGTGATCGAGATGCAGAGCGAGGGCGGCGCCGCCGGCGCGGTCCACGGCGCCCTCATGGCCGGCGCCCTGACGACGACGTTCACCGCGTCGCAGGGCCTGCTGCTCATGATCCCCAACATGTACAAGATCGCCGGCGAGCTGACGCCGCTGGTCATCCATGTCGCGGCCCGCTCGCTTGCCACCCAGGGACTCTCCATCTTCGGCGATCACAGCGACGTGATGGCGGCGCGCGCCACGGGGTTCGCCATGCTCGCCGCCGGCTCCCCCCAGGAAGCGATGGATCTGGCCCTCGTCGCCCATGCCGCGACGCTCGAGTCGCGCATTCCCTTTCTCCACTTCTTCGATGGCTTCCGCACCTCGCACGAGGTCGCCCGCGTGGCCCCCCTCGCCGCGCCGGATGTCCGCGCCCTCATCCCCGAGGCCGCGCGCCGGGCCCACTTTGCCCGCGCCCTCTCCCCCGAACACCCCGTGCTCCGCGGCACGGCGCAGAATCCCGATGTCTTCTTCCAGGCCCGCGAAGCCGCCAACCCCTACTACCTCGCCTGCCCCAGCATCGTGCAGGGCGCGATGCACCAGCTCGCCGAGCGCACCGGGCGCAGCTACCACCTGGTGGACTTCGAGGGCGCGCCTGACGCCGATCGCGTCATCGTCATCATGGGGTCGGGCGCGGAGGTGACACACGAAGCGGTCGACGCGCTGCGCCTGGCGGGCGAGCGGGTCGGCGTGCTCAAGGTGCGGCTGTTCCGCCCCTTCCCGGTGGAGCCGCTGCTCGCCGCACTGCCGCCGACGGTGAAAGCGGTCGCCGTGCTCGACCGCACCAAGGAACCGGGCAGCGCCGGCGAACCGCTCTACCAGGACGTCGTCACCGCCTTTGCCGAACGCAACGCGCCGCGGCCGATCATCGTCGGCGGCCGCTTCGGGCTGGCCTCGAAAGAGTTCACCCCCGCCATGGTGAAGGCGGTCTTCGATCAGCTCGCCACCGCGGCACCGCGCAATCACTTCACCGTCGGCATCCGCGACGACCTGACCCACACCAGTCTCGAGGTGGACGACAGCTTCTCCACCGAACAGCCCGAGACCATCCGGGCGGTGTTCTACGGACTCGGCGCCGACGGAACCGTGGGCGGCAACAAGAACGCGATCAAGATCATCGGTGAGGACGCAGGCCTGCATGCCCAGGGCTACTTCGTCTACGACTCGAAGAAGTCGGGCTCGGTCACGCTGTCGCACCTGCGCTTCGGGCCCCACCCGATTCGCTCGAGCTACCTGATCACCCGGGCCACTTTCGTCGCCTGCCATCAGTTTCACCTGCTGGAGCGGCTCGACGTGCTCGGACTGGCGGAACCGGGGGCGACGGTGCTGCTCAACAGCCCGCACCCCGCCGACCAGACATGGGATCATCTCCCCGCCACGGTGCAGCGCCAGCTGATCGAGAAGCGGCTCCATCTGCATGTGATTGACGCCGTCGCCGTGGCCCGTCAGGCCGGGCTCGGCGGCCGGATCAACACGATCATGCAGGTGGGGTTCTTTGCCCTGACCCGGCTGATGCCGCTCGACGAGGCGATCGCCGCGATCAAGCGGGGGATCGAGAAGAGCTACGGCAAGCGCGGCGAGGTGATCGTCGCGAAGAACTTCGCCGCGGTCGACGCCACGATGGAAAATCTGCACGAGGTCCCGATCCCCGCCACGGTGACCAGCCGCATTCCGATGCGCCGGGCCGTGCCCGCCGGCGCCCCCGAGTTCGTGCAGCTGGTCAGTGCCCGGATGATCGCCGGCGAAGGCGACCAGCTTCCCGTCAGCGCGATTCCCGTCGATGGCACCTGGCCCACCGGCACGACCCAGTGGGAAAAGCGCGATCTCGCCAGTGAAGTCCCCGCCTGGGATCCCGACATCTGCATCCAGTGCGGCAAATGCGTGCTGGTCTGCCCCCACGCCGTGATCCGCGCCGCGGTCTACGAGCCCGACGCGCTCACCGGCGCGCCGGAGGGATTCCTCTCCGCTCCGGCGCGCTGGCGCCAGTTCGGCGAACAGAAATACACCCTGCAGGTCTCGACCGACGACTGCACTGGCTGCCGGCTCTGCGTCGAGATCTGTCCGGTGAAGAACAAGCGCGAGGTCCGGCTCAAGGCGATCAACATGGTGCCGCACGCGCCGATCCGCGATCGGGAGCAGGAGCACTGGGACTTCTTCCGGACTCTGCCCGAGGTGTCGCGCGCGGCGCTGTCCCTGGACCATGTGAAGGATGTGCAGCTGCTGGAGCCGCTCTTCGAGTTCTCCGGCGCCTGCGCCGGCTGCGGCGAGACACCCTACCTCAAGCTGCTGAGCCAGCTCTTCGGCGACCGGGCGATGATCGCCAACGCCACCGGCTGCTCCTCGATCTACGGCGGCAACCTGCCGACGACGCCGTGGACCACCAACGGCGCCGGCCGCGGCCCCGCCTGGGCCAATTCCCTCTTCGAGGACAACGCGGAGTTCGGGCTCGGCATGCGGCTGGCCGCCGATCAGCAGCGACTGCGCGCCGAAGAGCTGCTGGGACATCTCGCCGCCCTGGTCGGCGAGGCATTTGCCGTCGAGATGCTCGCCGCCGAGCAGCACACCGATCAGGAGATCGCCGCCCAGCGGGAACGCGTCGTCACGCTGCGAACGATTCTCGCCAGCCGCGATGAACCGGAGGCGCGCGACCTTGCCGCCCTCGCCGATGCCCTGGTCCGCCGCACCGTCTGGATCGTCGGTGGCGATGGCTGGGCCTATGACATCGGCTTCGGTGGCCTGGATCATGTGCTCGCCTCCGGCCGCGATGTGAATATCCTGGTGCTGGATACCGAGGTGTATTCCAACACCGGTGGCCAGATGTCGAAGGCGACACCGCGCGGTGCCGTCGCCAAGTTCGCCGCCGGCGGCAAGCGCACGCCGAAGAAGGATCTCGGCCTCTTCGCGATGTCCTACGGCCAGGTGTACGTGGCGCAGGTCGCCCTCGGCGGCGACGACAGCCACACCGTCCGCGCCTTTCGCGAGGCGGAGGCATTCAACGGACCGTCGCTGATCATCGCCTACAGTCACTGTATCGCCCACGGCTATGATCTGGTGCACGGCCTGGAGCAGCAGAAGCTGGCGGTGCTGTCGGCCCACTGGCCGCTGTTCCGGTATCACCCCGATCTGGCGACGCAGGGCAGGAATCCGTTCCAGCTCGACTCGAAGCCGCCGTCCATTCCGCTCAGGAAGTACGCCTACAACGAGACCCGCTACACCATGCTGGCGCAGGCGCACCCCGCCGCCGCCGCAGCGCTGCTGGCCGAGGCGGAACGGGATGTGCTCGAGCGGTGGCACCGCTACGAGTACCTGGCCAAGTCCCCGCCCGACTGGGGCGCGATGGCCTCTCCGGAGGTGAAGCATGACTGACCTCACGACTCGGTACCTGGGTCTGACGCTCGCCAACCCGATCGTGGCCTCTTCCTCCCCGCTCACCGAACGGGTGGACGACCTGCTGCGGCTTCAGGCCGCCGGCGTTGCCGCCGTGGTGTTGCCGTCGCTCTTCGAAGAACAGATCAACATCGAGAGTCACGATCTCGATCTCAGTCTCTCCCACGGCAGCGAGAGCTACGCCGAGGCCACGTCGTACTTTCCCGACATGTGGGCCTACAACCAGGGTCCCGCCGGGTACCTGACACGCCTGGAGGAAGCGAAGCAAGCGCTGGAGATCCCGGTCATCGCGAGCCTTAACGGCGTGTCGAGCGGCGGATGGACCACATACGCCAGGCGGATGGAGGAGGCAGGGGCCGATGCGCTGGAGCTGAACGTCTACTACGTGCCCACCGACCCCACGATGAGCGGCTCCGAGGTGGAGGCGATGTACCTCGACCTGGTCCGCGACGTCGTTGGCGGGGTGAAGATCCCGGTGGCGGTGAAGCTCACGCCGTTCCTCAGTGCGCCGGCGTATGTCGCCCGGCAGCTCGGTGAAGCAGGGGCGCGCGGTCTGGTGCTGTTCAACCGGTTCTATCAGCCGGACATCGATCTCGACAAGCTGGAGGTGGTGCCGGCGCTCAATCTGAGCGGACCGGTCACCCTCCGCCTGCGGCTCAGGTGGGCCGCCATCCTCCACGGCCACACCACCGCGGATATCGCCATCACCGGCGGCGTCCACAGCGCGCAGGATGTGCTCAAGTGCATGATGACCGGTGCGAAGGTCGCGATGATGGCCTCGGCGGTGCTCCGGCACGGGCCGGAGCATGTGCAGACGGTGCTGCGGGAACTCACGGCATGGATGGAGCTGCACGAGTACGAGTCGATCCAGCTGATGCAGGGCAGCATGAGCCAGCGGGCCTGCGCCGATCCGGCGGCGTTCGAGCGGGCCAACTACATGAAGGTGCTGCGGTCGTACTCGCTGAAGGGACGGTAGAGAGCGGGTGGCAGGTGGCAGGTGGTAGGCGAAAGCGACGATCGGGCTTCATGATTGTCATCCCGATAATCGCCTAACCGCCTACAGGTCGCCCAGTCCGCCGACCGGATCGACGGGCGGCGTCCCCACCTCGCCGCCCTTGAGCCAGGCGAGATAGTCGCTCACCTGCGTCGTAGCGGAGAGCCGGAAGATGTCGCCCTCGCGGGCCTCGGTCCCTTCATTCCGGGCAAAGGCGGGAAAGTCCACGCCGGCGCGCACGCTGTCGACATAGGCGGCAGCGTTCCCGCGTGGGTCGGTGAACCGCACGATCACGCACTCATGCACGTCGTGCCCCTCGTTCCGCAGCGTGACGCGCACCAGGCCGGCGGGAATGGAGGCTGGCATCTGGTAGCCGTACTCATGCGTGACCAGGTCGAGACTCGGCGGCGGCGGCGCGCCGCACGCCATGGCGAGAGCGGCAAGCGGGAGGAGGATGCCTGACACCCGATCACGGCGTGATAGCACGAGTGGGCCGCGGCAATCGGGCAGCGTCATCATGGTACCGACCGTTCCAGCGCCGCCACGTCGCCCGCACAGAGGTCGCGGACATGGCGGGTGATCCTGGCCGCGTCCCAGTCCCACCAGCGCACCGCCAGCAGCCGGCCGATCGTCGTCTCATCGAAACGGTAGCGCAGGATCGTCGCCGGATTCCCGCCGACGATGGCGTACGGTGGAACATCTTTCGTGACCACCGACGCGGTGGCGATGATGGCGCCGTCGCCCACGGTGATGCCGGGCATGATGATGGCGCTGTACCCGAGCCAGACGTCGTTGCCGATCACCGTGTCCCCCTTGTACGGCCAGGCCGGCGGGGAGGCCAGCTCCCAGCCGTTGCCGAAGATGGGGAAGGGATAGGTGGTCAGCCAGTCGGTCGCGTGGTTGCCGCCGTTCATAATGAAGCGGACCTCGGCGGCGATCGAGCAGTACCGGCCGATGATCAGCCGGTCGCCGATGAAATCAAAGTGATAGAGGACATTCGCCTCGAAGTGCTGCGGCCCCTCGGGATCGTCGTAATAGGTGTAGTCACCGACCAGGATCGTGGGCCGGGTGATGAAATACTTGAGGAAGCCGGTGCGGCGCGCGCCGGGGATGGGGTACGGCGTATCGGGGGAGGGTCCGGTCACGGGGTCTCGACTGGCGGATGGGAGCAGCTGCACCTGCGGTTGAAGCTAGGCGGATCGGGTGCGTGGCGCAGCAACGGGCGCGCTTCCCCGCCCGCGCCCTCCACGACTCCTGCGGCCTCGCCCCTCCCCTCGATCCCGTGCAAGGCACTTCAGCTGTTCGCCGTTCGCGATTGGGCGGGAGATCTCAAAGCAATGCAGGACGACCCCACGCAGAGTCTGGGGCCATTGGACGGTAACGGCTAACGGCTAACGGCCCACGGCCAACGGCTACCTCTCCGCCACCTGCATGAACCCGGTGCACGGCTCCGACCGGCTGTCGTCCAGCTCGAACCGCAGCCGGATCACCCCGTCCGGAGTGGTGAGTTCGGCGAGCAGTTCGCCGTTGGTGAATCGGATGACGGGCGCGGGGGGCGGTGGCACGGCAGCAACCACAGTGGGAGCGAGCAGCAGTGCATCGCCCCGGCGGGTATAGCGAAACGGAAAGTTGTCCCAGCAGGTGGCCGGCGCTGATGTCAGTGAGCCGTCGGCGTGGCGCCAGACGAGCGCTTCCCGCAGGTCGTAGGCGATGATGGAATCGGAGACCACCCGGTACTGGGCGGCGGCATAGGCGGTGAACAGGGAATCGGTGGGTGGCCCGACCGAAAGCGACGTCGGCAGCGGGCGATCATTGATGGTGCGGAGCGCATACTGTGACCCGACCCGGGGGCCGAAGGAGTCGCTGCACGCGGCCAGGCCCAGCAGCATGACGACCACAGTGCCGCATCTTCTCGCCGAGTGCGACTGACCGGCCATGACGACCTCCCCTGGTGTGCTGGTGACATCTCCACCCGCATGACGGCTCATTCCCCCTGACTTCAGCCACCGGAGTCCTCGCCGGGGGGCCTTCGGTCAGGGAGGGTGTCTGGTCCGGCGCGAGCGACTCGCTCCCGTCCTTCAGCCAGCCGGCGGCAGGATTTCCTCCAGCAGCCGGGCGATCTGCTGCTCACTCTCGAACAGCGCGGCCTGAAGCCCGGCCTCGCGCGCACCGGCAACATTAGCGGGCCCGTCATCCACAAAGAAGATCGATGCCGGCTGATGCCGGTAGCGCGCCGCCAGCCGAGTGAAGACGAGCGGGTTTGGCTTGCGCGCACCGAAGTCGGCGGTAACATGCACCCGGTCGCCCAGCAGAGCGTGGAGTTCGGGGGCGAGAAGCGGGAGTGTCTCGCGCAGCAGTGCGCCGTTGTTGGTCAGGACTGCCAGCGGGATGCGGGGCCGCAATGACGCGAGCAGCGCAAACATGCCGGGTCGTGGCGCCATCGCGCTCCGCCGGGCCTCGACCCACTGCGCCCGCGTGAGATCATAGCCCAGCCGGCGGTTGAACTCCTGCAGGTAGGCCTCACCGGTCGGATAGGCGCCCGCCTCGGCGCTGGGCTCAAAGTCGGATTCCCAGATCGCCGCCCGGATCGAGCCAGCGTCCTTGCCGCTCAGACCGGCCAGGTACGCCAGTCGCCTGGCGGGAAGGAAGTCGTAGAACACGCCATCCAGATCGAAGACGACGAGCGAGATCGGCTGGGTGGGCGTCATCAGTGCGGGATACCCCGAAGCCACGCATGGGCGGAGAATGCTCTCACTCGCCGCCACCTCCACCGTCCCCGCCGCCGCCATCTCCACCGCCATCCGCGCAGCCAGCATCGCCGTCGGCGCAGTCACTGGAGGATGTGCCTCCGCCGTCGACCGACCCCGCACCTCCATCGCCGGCCTGCGCCGGACTCGTCTTGCGTTGATCGGCGCGGGAACGGTTGACCATGACGAGCAGGAGCATCAGCGCCCCGGCTCCGACTACGAGTAGCGCAATGGGCATCGTACTCTCTCCTCCGCGTATCTGTCAGGCAGTAGCGTCATGGGCCTACGCACAGGTTTGGCACCGTCAGTCGGGCCGGGATATCACTCTCCGCAACCTGGAACACGTTGACCAGCACCACGGGCGAGACATCGGCGCCGAGTTGTTGGAAGATCGGCCAGGTCAAGCGGTTTGAGCTGCACCATTGGGTTTCCCTTTCACGTGGTACGAGGCGGAGCGGAACGGGCCGGTCGAGCGCAGTCGATTGCTATACCACGGTCCCGAAGAGGCGGCCCACCAGCGCTGTCACCCCCATCGCCATGGCGCCCCAGAACGCGACACGGAGCGCACCGCGCCCGATCGGCGCGCCACCAAGCCGGGCGGCGAGCGCGCCGAGGACCACGAGAAGGAAGAGCGACACGCTCATCACCGATGGCGTCAGGCTGGCGAGGGGCAGCAGAATGACCAGCACCAGCGGTGGCGCTGCACCGGCGGCAAAGGCCGCCGCTGAGGAGAGGGCGGCCTGCAGCGGCCTGGCGCGAGTGAGCTCGCTGAGGCCCAGCTCATCGTGCGCATGGGCGGCGAGAGCGTCCTTGGCCATCAATTGATCGGCCACCTGGCCGGCGAGATCCTGGGAGAGGCCGCGGGCCACATAGATCCCGGCCAGCTCGGCACGTTCGAGATCGGGGCTCGTCGCCAGTTCCTTCCGCTCCCGTGCCAGGTCCGCCTCTTCGGTATCGGACTGGGAACTGACCGACACATACTCGCCTGCTGCCATGGCCAGCGCCCCGGCAACCAGTCCGGCGAGTGCCGCCAGCAGTACCGGCTCGCGAGCGGTCTGCGCGGCGGCAACGCCGACGACCAGACTGCTGGTCGAGATCAGGCCGTCGTTCGCTCCGAGGACGGCGGCGCGGAGCCAGCCGATATGTGCGGTACGATGTCGTTCAACGTGGACCATGGCGGCAACCTCACTTGCCGGGATGCTGCCTGGCAGCAATCGTGGAATACATCGTACGACGCAGCCCACACCGAATCACGCCGGGCGCCGAGCCGTCACCGTCCGGCCCGAAGCCGCCGTTGCGCAGGACGCCGGAGGCGTGCCCTTGACGCTGGTATTCGGCGACAATCGCGTAGCCCACCTCGACGGTCCCATCGGTGCCGGGTGGCCCGGCGATCCGCCGCTCCCGATCAAGGTACGCTCGCCGTCGTCCTGCCGCATGACGACAACATGAAGCTACCACCCGGCCTGCGCCGGCCCTTCCGCCAGCCGATCGAGCGTGAACGCGAGCGCGTCATCAGTCATGAACTCGGGGCAAAACTGGCGCGGCACCCGCCTGGGACAGACCGTTGCTGGTGTGCCGACGGCCGAGCAGCTGGACGGCCACTTGGGGCACCATCGGCGCGGCCGGAGCGCAGACCGCCATGAGAGCGCACCGGTCCGTAGCGTTGCGGTGCGACTGATCGGTCTCTCGTTGAGTGCCCTGCATCGGCATGCTGCACGAGCCCGAGTCATTCTTGGCATGATGCAGACACACTCCCGCCCCGACGACCGGGGTGAGCTGGAGCAGGAGCACCGCAACGACATGCCGCATGAGCGACAGAGTATGGATGCGGACTGGCCCAGTCAAAGCAGACGCCGTGGCTGGGCACCAACGACTTGGCACGGTTTGTCGTTAGCGGCCCCGTCCCATCGTGTAGCCATGATCCCACCACCGTCGCCAGCGAAGGCAGAGAACTCCGGAGAATGCTACGCCGCGCAGCACGAAAGCCTCCCGACGTCCTTGCTGAAGGCCAGCGAGGCGAGCTTGATCCCTTCCGACAGCGTGAGATAGGGATGCAAGGTCGAGGCGATGTCCTCGATGGTGAGCCCGAACCGGATCGCCAGGACCGGCTCGGTGATCATCTCTCCCGCCTCCGGCGCAAGAATCTGGGCGCCAATGATCCGGCTGGTCGCCGCATCCGCCACCAGCTTGATGAACCCCCGCGTGTCATGCGCGGCGAGCGAGCGTGGAACGTGGATCATCGGCAGCCGGGACACCAGTGGCTTGATGCTCCGGGCCCGGGCCTCCGCCTCGGTGAGTCCGACCGAGGCCACCGCAGGGTCGGAGAAGGTCACGCTCGGCACCGCGGTCAGGTCGAGGCGCCGACTATTGCCGCGGAGAGCGTTCTCCGCCGCGAGTGCGCCCTCGTACGCCGCCACGTAGACGAACATCGGTTCGCCTACGACATCTCCTGCCGCATACACGCCGGGAATGGCGGTCTCAAGGTGGTCGTCCACGACGATCTCGCCCTTTGTCCCAAGCGTCACCCCGATCGCGTCCAGGCCGAACCCCGTCGTCCTGGGCCGGCGGCCGGTCGCAACCAGTAGCTGATCCGCCTCAAGCACTTCCGACTGATCATCCCGCCGGACCTGAACACGGTAGCGACCGAAGCGGTCCACTCGCTCGACGGTCGTTCCGGTGCGAACATCGATGCCCTCCGCCCGCAGATACCCCGTGAGACCCGCGCCGATCTCGGGATCTTCCCTGGTGAGCAGCCGGTCCTGTCGCGCCAAAATCGTCACCAGCACGCCGAGCCGCGCGAACATCTGACCCAGCTCCACGGCAATGAAGCCCGATCCGATCACGAGGAGCGACTCCGGGAGGCGATCAAGCGCCATCGCGCTCACGTTGTCCAGGTAGCCAGCCTCGGCCAGGCCGGGAAGGAACGGGGTGTCCGGACCGGCCCCGGTCGCCACCACGATCTTGCCGGCACCAAGCGTCCTGCCGTCCGCCAGTCGCACCGCACGCGGTCCCGTGAGGATTCCCCGCTGCCCGAACAGCGTGACGCTGTCATAGGACTTGAGCACGTCCCAGTACTTGCCCTGGCGCAGCTGGCCCACGAGGGCATCCTTCTCACCCCGAATCACACTCCAATCAGCCGGGCCATCGGTCGCGGAAATCCCGGCGAAACCATGATGCACCCGGCGGTGCCTTGCCTCGGCGGCGCGGATCAGCGTCTTGCTCGGTACGCAGCCGACGTTGACACAGGTGCCGCCGAGGGTCCCGCCTTCCACCATCGCCACTCGCGCGCCCAGCTCCGAGCCCTTGATCGCCGCCGCAAACGCCGCCGAGCCCCCGCCTACGATGACCAGATCGAACTCGGCACTACCGGACGACAGGGATACGGCGGCGTGGGCCATGGGTTCGTCCTCACCGTGGGCAATCACCGTCGGGCACCTGCTGGCTCCGCGATCATCCTCGCGCCGTACCCCGTGAGCCGGGTCAGGTGTGCGGTGATCTGTGCTGGTGTCACCTTACGCGGGTCGTACCGGACCACGCCCAGACTGTCGTCCAGCGTCACGACCACTGTCAGCACTCCCGGGAGCTTCTTCAACGCGACGCGGGCAGTGGCAGGACAGCTCCCGCAGGTCATCCCGGAGATGTGGAGCTTGACGGTGGTCGTATCGCTGACCTGTTGCGCGATGGCGACCGCCTGGGCGGCAGCAGATGGAGCGCCGGCGCCGCAGAGCGGACAGAGGGCAGCGGCCCCCGCCAGCGCGACGGTTGCCAGCTTGAGATAGAGAGTCATGGATGGCTCCTCACCTGAGCACGTACTTCGACCACCACGGGAACGACACGAAGACCAGCGCCACTACGGTGGCGACCCACAGTGCGACCCGCATCCGCCGGCGGATGCGGGGATCGGCGCACGTCTTTCCGGGCTCGCAGGCGTTCGCGTCCTCGCGCCGCAGCCACGCGAATCCGCTGCCGAGCGAAACCGCCGCCCCAACCAGAAAGAACGGCCGCAGAGGCTCGAAGGTGGCCGAAAGGCCCGCCCCAGACAGGCCCAGCAGCACCGCGACGAGCGGTCCGGCACAGCAGAGGGCGGAGGCGACGGCGGCCGTCACACCGCCGATCGCAGCAAGCACGGGTTTACGCATCGCTCAGCGGCTCCTCGAGCGCTTCCAGGATCGGGCACTCGGCAGTAGGCGCGCGGCGCTCACATGCCTGCACCAGCCCTTCCAGCGCCCGCTTCAGGTTCTCCAGTTCACGCGACTTCTGCTCGACGAGGGTGATCTTCGCGAGCGCCCGGCGGCGGACGTCGTCACAGGCCTCTCCGTGCCGGACACGCAGCGCAAGGAGTTCCGCGATCTCCTCCAGCGTGAAGCCCAGCTCCTGCGCCCGCTTGATGAATCGGATGCGGGGGACCACATCATCCGAAAACTGACGGTACCCCCCTGCGCTGCGGCGCGGCGTCACAAGCAGCCCCCGCCGTTCGTAGTAGCGAACAGTCTGAATGTTGACCTTGGCCCGCGCGGCGACTTCCCCGATCGTCATCGATCCCCCGTTTCCCCGAACACACGATAGACCCGGTACCATAGTATAGAGTCAAGGCCGGAGGGGAGATCGAACGGTGACCGTGCTCAGCCACGAAGTTGGCGATGGTCACCCGACGCGGTTTGAGCGCCCCGCGACGAGCATCACGCGAGCTACTGAACGACCACCGTTCCCGTCATCGCGGCGCCATGCACTTCACAGTCATAGCGGTAGACGCCCGGTGTCGTGAACGAGATGGAGTAGGTGGTGCCATTCCCCGTCAGGATGGCGCTGCTGACGAAGGTCGGTGTCCCGGTCGATCGGACGCTGTGGGATACGGAACCGGTGCTCACCCAGCTCCACTCGAGCGCTGATCCGGCCGCCACAGTGTCGATGGCGGGATTCTTCGAGCCGTTGTGGTTGCTCCGGAACAGGATGTTGCCCACCGTGACGCCCTGCCCGCCGATCGGCGGGCCCATCCCACCATCCCCGCTGCCGCAGCCGGCAAGGGCTGCCGCCAGCGCGTAGGCAATGATGGCCGCACACGTGATTCTCATAGCTCCTGCCAGCCTTGGTCTATCACTGACGCATGTGGTGATGATGTGCGCCCGTCGTCGTTGCGTCCTCACGCGCCAGCTCCGCAAGAATCGTTGCCCGAACCCCTTCGAGCTGGGCGGCATTGATGAGCCCGATCCACCGCTGGGCCACCCGGCCCTGGCGATCCAGAAGCACCGTGTAGGGAAGGCCCGGATAGTAATAGACATCCTGCAGCTTCCCGCGTCCGAACGCGACCGGCACGTCCAATGCGAGCCGCCGAAGGAAGCCCGTCGCGTCGGCGGTATCCAGATCCTCGTTCAAGGCAAGGAAGGCGAAGTCGGAATCCGCGATTGTGGTGTGCAACGTCCCGAGGGCCGGCAGTTCGGTGCGGCAAGGCGTGCACCAACTGGCCCAGAAGTTCACCAGGGCCACACGGCCGCGCAGATCGGCCAGTGTCGCCCGGCCACCATCGGGGCGCGGCAAGTCGAACGGCGCAAATGCCGGGCGCTCCTGCGGGGCCACTCCCGTCAGCAACCGGAATTCATCCAGCAGATACACCCTCCCCTCGGCATCCGCGGCAAGCGTCGGAGTCGCCGTCGGCAGTACGCTCGAGCGGAGCACCACGCCGCTCTGGCGATCAAATACATCCAGACGGCTCTCGGTGGTCGAGAATCCGGGAGTGCTGAGAACATAGAGGTAGCCATCGGGACCGATCGCGGCGCCGAGATTCACGGGATGGTAGTCCACTTCGACATGGCCCTGCCGCACTTCAAATCGTGGGCTCTTCGTTGACTGCGGCAGCCCACGCTCCGCGAGCCAGAGCGTGTCCCCCACGGGTGAGAGTGCGAGCACTTCATCGCGGATGAACGGCATGTAGTATATGGTGTCACCCGCGGGTACGACCGTGCCCGCGTTCGCCAGATCCCTGAGCAGCACATGCTCCGGGACGGTCGCACGGCCGACGGGATGGAGCGCCCCGTCGCCACGCTGGAGGCCGAGCAGCAGGGGGGCACCAGCCGTGTCCCATCGATAGGAGAAGTACTGCGCCGAGCGGACCAGCCAGGCATTGCCCTGGTCATCGCTCTGGACATCGGGATAGCTGAACGCCGATTGCGGCACCTGGGCCGCCGCTCCATCCCGCGAGAGGCGGAGCAGTTCACCCCGGACGTCCGTCAGCCAGAGCCCCCCATCCGACCCGGGAGCGACGCTCAACAGTTCCCGCTCGCCGAGGGAAAGCGGCACCCGATGGAGGTGCAGCTGGTCGTCGACCTCCAAAACGCCTCCGCCCGGATCGATGAAGAGGGTCCGGCCGCCGGCAGTATGCGTTGATCGTCCGCCGAACCAGAGCAGTCGGGCCGGTCCATCCGGCGGCACTGTGTCAGGCAGAAGACGCGCCATGGGGCGCATTGTGGTGACGCGCCAGACCTGACCGCTCAGCTCCCGGAGGGCCGGGCGACCGGCGGAATCCGGCGTCGCGACCGGGCCTCGCGGATGGTGGCGTCGCCCGCCCGCGGACAAGGCCGCGGCGGACAATCCGATCCCCAGCAGCAACACGGGGATGAGGAGCAACCGGGCGGACCGGAACCAGCTCCGGTCCGCCACGGTCAGAGGTCCGTTCATGTGGCCGCGTTGATGGTCGCGATCTGGATGGCCTGCGCTCCGCCGGCGGCGAAGGCCTTGCCTTCGACCGTCACCCGATGTTCGGCGAAGTCCTTGAGGCGCCCGTTCTGCGCGTCGCCCGGCATTCCGGCAGACGTCGGGATATACAGCTTCCCATCATCCGTCAGAATCGCCAGCGGCAGGCCGCGATCGGCGCAGACCTGGGCGCACATTCGATGGCCCTCTCCCTGCAGCCCCTGACCGAACTTGCACGAGACATCGACGACCATCCCGGTGATCTTCACGTCCTTCCCCTTGGGCATCTCCATATGCATGCCCTTCATGTCCTTGTCCTGTGCGGCGAGCCCTGAGGGCAGGACCAACGCGAGCCCCAGGATGCCGATCCCGGTGAAAATGACGTTGCGCATGAGAAACTCCTTGAAATGTGAGCGAGCCTGCAGCGCGTCCCGATCCAGGAGGGACCCGAACGCTGGGAACAACGGACTACATCGTAAAGAGGCGCGGCCTCGCCGGGAGCGTGGACCCCGTGCCCGCAGGGGAGACGCCCATGCTCTGCTCGATGCAGATGCGGGCGAGCTCACGGAGGGTGGCTTCTGGCAGATCGGCCACGAGCGCGTGCATCAAGTCACCCTCCCGCCACGCGACCACCCGAAAGCCCGCTCGGGCGGCGCTGCGAATGTCCACCGCGCTCCCAGGCGCCTTCCCCTCCGCCGGTACGACGAAGTAGGACAGCTCATGGTCGCCGAGGCGGTACTCCACGACTCCGCCGTGCATGCCTGCCATGAGGCAGAGCCGCGCCCCTTCCACCTGACCAGAGGGGAATCGGGGCACCTGGATGGCGAAGGGCAGCCGCTCGCGCAGCCAGCCCGCGGCGGTTGAAGCTTCTGTCGTCCTGACCCCCGGTCCGCTGGCCGCCCGCAGGTGGTCGTCCGCGAAGGCAGCGATCGGGTCCGGCTTCGGGTTCCAGACGGTGAATCGCCACACTCCCACCGCCACAAGGAGACATGCGGCCATCGCCAGGATGCCCCACCTCGGTCCTCGGCGCTCCACCGAAGGGCCGATGCGCGCGCGGGCGACGGAGCGGAAGAGGCGCTCACGCGCGCACGGCGGCGCAGTCACCCGCGGCGCTGCACCCCGAACCAGGGACCCAGTCGCGTCCATCTCACGCAGGAAATCCTGACACGTCGCGCACTCCGCCACATGCGCTTGCGCACCCACTACCTCCGCTGTCGCTTCTCTGGGGTTGTCATCCGGCCAGAGGAGCCGTCGTGCCCGTCCGCAATGGGAACTCATCGAGACCTCCGTGACAGAAACTCGGCCGCCGGTACCGCGAGTTGCTCGCGCAGCAGTCGTCTCGCCCTGAAAAGGCGGGAGGCGACGGTTCCCTCCGGCAGATCGAGCATCACCGCCACTTCGCGCTGATGGAATCCTTCGACATCCATGAGCGTCACCGTGGCAGACAGCTCGGGCGGCAGGTTGTCAATCGCCGTCGCGATGCGTTCTGAGATCTGCCGACTCTCTAACACATCGAGCGGTGTTGCGGGGCGCGACCAGGAGGCCAGTGCCTCCTCGAATGCCGCCGCGTCCATGTCGGCCTCTGGAGTCTCCCGCCTGCGCGTGTGGCTCCGCACCCGATTGAGATGAGTGCGTGTCAGGATGGTGAAGAGCCAGGAACGGCCCGCGCCGGGGTCTCGAAGGCTGTGGAAGGCCCCAAACGCTCGAAGCGACGCATCCTGCAGCAGGTCCTCCGCGTCCGGTGCGGATCCGCGACAGAGACGCAGCGCCGTCCCGTAGAGGGCATCGAGGTGCTCCGCCAGCAGCTCCTCAAACACGCGCGGCGTCCCAACAGGGGTCGGGGGCAACGCTCGTGTGGAGATGACCCGGAGGCCGGGAAGGTGTGTCATAGGCTTGGTACTGGGACACCGGCAGGCCTCTGATTCTTCCCGTCGTATCCCAACCCGCCGCCATGTTGCACTGCCAGTCCATACCCCAGGTCCGCCGCGGGCTCTCTGAGGGCGTCACGAAGCCGGCGCCGCGCGCGGAAGAGCCGGGACTTCACCGTCCCGATCGGAATGTCCAGCAGGGCGGAGACTTCGTCGTCAGAGAAGCCCTCCACATCGCTCAACCTGACGGCGTCCCGCTGGTCCGGGCCCAACTGGTTGATCGCGTGGGTGAGGCTCTCTCCCAGGGCACGGCGGCCGGCGACGCGCTCCGTCCCAAACGACGGGCAGACCACCATGCTGATCGGGCCGGACTCCTCATCGAGGGAGTGCCAACCCTCTACCCGCTTACCCTGCCGGTATTGATTGACGAACAGGTGAAAGAGGATGGTGCGCAGCCAAGCCTCCAAACGGGTCCCCGGCTCGAAGGATCGCCACGACTTGAAGGCACGGAGGATGGTTTCCTGCACCAGGTCTTCGGCTTCCGCGCCTTGGTGTGTCAGGTGACGCGCATAGCCGAGCAGCCGGAATCGGCAGGCCGCGACCTCCCCATCAAAGGACCCGCGATCCTCCAGTATCGCGGATCCCTGTTCCCTGGCCATGCACCGCATGGGATCAGATCCCCACGCGGTAGGAGATGCCGGCGCTGTACAGCGCGTCGACCTGGGTCTTGTTGAATCCGGCGGTACTCCCGGCGAGGTTCTTGTGCTTGTAGACCCAGCCGGCACCTTCCGCGAAGACTCCGAATCCCGAGTGCGGCAGCGTGTAGCGCAGCCCGAGACCAAACGTCCCGGCACCCAGCGTCGTGTTCTGGCCACCGGTGTTCTCCTCGTGGATCGTCACCGCGCCGCCGCCGCCAAACACATACGGCGTCACCCCACCGGCCGTCGGATACTGGAACTGCAGCGCGCCACCATAGAACAGCTTGTTCAGGTGGATGCCGGTCTGGGCCCCCGCGAGACGCAGCTCACCACGTGCGAAGTTGAAGTCCCCGCGCAGTGCCACGTACTTGTGCAGATCGACGGCGACCCCGCCCCCGACATTGAACCCGGTCTTGATGTCGGCCGTGCCCGCATCATTCAGATTGGCCAGCGGACTGAACCCGCCGCCGCGGGCCGAGAGGACGAGGCCGCGGGTCTGAGCCGCCGCTGGGGTGACCAGCAGAGCCGCGGCCATTACTCCGTGAAACAGCGTGGTTCCGAGTCGCATGATGTACTCCTGTTGAGTGACACTGCATGAGGTCGAGCAGGCAATGGCCCACCCGCTCCGCTCGCCAGGTGAGACACCCAGTGATTCCCGCATCTTCCGTATTTCTTTCAGTGAACTTTTCCAACCCCTGGCAGGTTGATGCCCATTGGGTGCCACCATCGGCACTCCCCTGCCCGGGACGAGGGCCAGTCGATGACACCGGAGTGCTCCGTTGATGCAGGCCAATTCACCCCACACCGCGTTCGTCCTTGCCGGGGGCGGAAGTCTGGGAGCTGTCGAGGTGGGGATGCTGCGGGCGCTCGTCGAGCATGGGGTGCAGGCGGACTTGATCGTTGGCAGCTCGGTGGGGGCGATCAACAGTGTGTTCTTCGCCGCCGACCCGACGATTCAGGGAGTACGGCGCCTAGAGAACATCTGGCGGGGGCTTCGACGCAAGGACGTGTTTCCGATGGGGCTGACCGGCCTTTTCCGCTGGCTCGCTGGGGGTCAGGGCCATGTCTTCAGCCCCGTCGGACTGGAGCGACTCCTGCTGGATCACCTGCCGGTCGCCGTCCTGGAGCAGACGGCGATTCCAGTGTGCGTCATCGCCACGGACGTCCTCCGCGGCACCGAGGTGCGTCTCCGGAGTGGCCCGGCGTTGCCGGCCCTCATGGCGAGTACGGCCATTCCCGGACTCTTCCCACCGGTACGCATAGGCGGGCGACTGATGGTGGATGGAGCAGTCTCGAATCACACACCGATCTCAGTCGCGATCAGCCTGGGCGCTACCCGGGTCGTGGTGCTTCCCGCCGGCTATCCCTGCGCCCGCCCGGATGCGCCGCGCGGCGGATTCGCGATGGCGTTGCACGCGCTCAACGTCATGACGGCACAGCAGCTGGCTCGGGATGTCGAGAGGTACCGCGGTCAGGCGCAGATCACCGTGATTCCACCGCTCTGCCCCCTGATGATGCCTGCCTATGACTTTGCCGGCTGCGAGGAGATCATCGACCGGGCGGGAACGGCCACTGCGGAATGGCTGGGCATGGGCGGACTGGACGCGGTGGGGGCGGAGAATCTGCTCGTCCCTCACCACCACGAGATGTGACGGCTCGAGCCGACCGGCGACGGTGCACCATACGAAGCACCGATGCGCCGACTGGAACGGTACTGGCGGCCCCGGTGGCGGGATGGGCGGCCGTTACGCTGGCCAGCATGGCCTTGCTGTGGGTGAGGTGGTATCTGCTCCGTCGGGGGGGCCCTACCCGCTGAGTCAGTCGCTCGCCGGAGGCACGTAATCCTTCAGCAATGGACCAGAGGGAGAGACTGCATCCAGCATGGCGAACGCCGCCTCGATCACGTCGGACTGCCCCAGGGGGTCATTGGGTCGGCCCAGCGGGTAACCATGCCGGAACGGCACGAGCAGCGCCCGCGGCGGCCCGACGCGTTCGGCGACCTCGCGCAGAAGCTGAATGGCGACTGTGGTGATCCCCTGTCGCTCCAACTCCGCGGCGACCAGACTCACGGTCTGGTTGCACATGGGTCAGACTGGGACGAGCAGCGCAGCGTCCACCTGATCCTTGGTGAGAAGGCTCGCCCCCGCGACGGCGGTCTCCTTGATCAGGCGGCCCGGCGCGGTAATGGAACCCATGTACGAGAGATGTCGCGGGGCCACGGAGCCGATGCGGCCGCGTGCGGCCATCTCCCGCAATCGATCCAGCGGCAGGGCCAGATTCGGATCCTGTCTCATCCCCGCATGGTCGAAGGACTCACTCCGCTGCGCATCAATGAGTTGATCGACGCGCGCGTCACCCGGTATCACCCGAAAGCTGCTGTCTCCGCCACGGACGGCGCCGTCAAACAACTCCTGCCCGGGTAGAACGAACCCGGCACTGGTGACCAGTGCAACTCTCGCCTCGCGCAGTGGTCGCCGGAGTGGCGACCACGGCAAGGGCTGAATCCGCCGCCAGGGATAGGCACGGAGGAAGAGGCGCAAGGCAAGCGGGAACTCATCGAGGTCACCCACGTTGGTCGAAGGGCCGCCTACGCGGCCCCACCCTTCCCTCCGGAGGATGCACGATTCAGGATTGCGCGCTCCAGTTCGGCCAAGCGGACGGGGTCCAGAGGGGTGCGGAACGCCTCCCGCATCGAGTCACCGAGCGCTTCGAGTTCCTTGGCATACCGACCACATTCGTCGCACATCATGAGATGCAGCCGGGTCAGGATCCGGCGACCAAGCGCCTCCTGTGCAAGCTGGTCACTGGCGAGCAGCCGAGTGATCTCCCTACAAGTCGGCATCATGGCGCCCTCGCACACCTTTGGTTTCCAAGCACTCCCGAAGGCCATTTCGGGCCCGGAAAAGAAGAACTCCGAGGTTATTCGGCGATACTTCCAGAACCTTACACACCTCCTCCGTGGACAGTTCCTCGACCTCGCGGAGGACAAACGCCATCCGGCGCCGGTCGGGCAGACCCTCCAGGCATTCGTCGAGCCACGTCCGGACGCGCTCGCGGTCCCCGCCGACACCCGGTCCCCGCGGCGGCTGGGCCCAGCGGCCGGCGTCTGTGAAGCGAGACTCGACGACATCGTCGATCTCTTCGGTCTCTTGCGCTCTTCGGACCCCCTCAAAGGCGCGGGAGATCTTCTTCAGCAGGATGCCGTAGAGCCAAGTACGAACCCGGGCCCTCCCGTCGAAATCCTCGGCCCGTGCCAGGAAGGTGAGCAGAGTCTCCTGGACCACGTCCTCCACCCGGTCGGGCGGCAGTCCGGCTCCCCGGGCTGCCCGTAGCAGCATCGGCAGGCTCTCCCGGACGACCGCCTGCAGCGTATCGGGATCCCGGTTCCGGATACCCTCGGTTCGGGCAGCGTCCTCGATGGGACGGATGGTAGAGGTCATGGCCTAAGTGTAATTCCGTTCAGGCAGGCGGACCTCGGCTCGCAGGGCCGGGCGAAGCAGCCGTCCCCAGAATCTCTCGAAGGATCCCGCGCGAGGCGTTCAGTCTCCGGGCATTCTCCTGGCGGTGCCGCTCGCCGCGAACGATGGACCCACCACGGCGATTGAGCTCAGCCGTGCGGACAGCTCTGGCTCCATGATTTCTGTTGAGGCGACCCAGCGGATCCGGCCACCGAGAGCCTTGCGGAGTCCGTGTTGATCGGCGCGGCCGCGTCCCGTCATGACCCGGCGAAGAGTCGCACGCACCAGCGCACCGAGATCTCCGATCCGGCCTTCGCCATGGCTAGCCGGCGGCCCCCAGACGAGCCCCTCGAGGAGTGCCGGCGGGGCGATGATCTTCCCGGGGCGCAGCTCGCGAATCTCCTCGCGCTCGTGACCCGGCGTGCCCAACACCAGGACGGAATAGCCGTCACCGAGTGCAGCGTACATCGCGAGCCGAGTTCGGAGGGTGACTCTCGGACCGGCGACGTAGACCCGCTCACCTGCCCGGGATAGAGGTCGAATCCACCCACCGACCACCCTGGCGAACGCCTCGGCGTGAGTGAGCTCCACACACTCGACATGACCGTCCTGATACCCCGCATAGTGACAGCAGGCTGCCGCTTCGGGCGCCACATTCCATGCGGACTTCCGGAGCTCACCCGACCGCCGACCCACACCGTGGACGCTGCCGGCGTCGAGGGCGGCAGCGAGCGGAATGGGGCCGCCCCACCGGTGTGGGCTGTCGAAGGCGATCACCGGGATGAGCGGCGGAACGTGGCTGCGGATCATCCGCAGTCTGCCGAGCACATCCCCCGATGCGAAGAGTATCCGTGGTTCGGTCGCTTGAATCGAGTGCAGGAGCATCGCGGCCGGGAGATCGGGCTCGATCGCCACCGAGGTCGCCCCGAGACTCATGATCGCCAGATCGGCTAGGAGCCACTCCTGCCGCAGGTCGGAGGCGATCGCCACCTGATCGCCGGGGCGCACCTCGAAGACCGCGGAGAGATAGTGTGCCAGCCACTCGACACGCCGGGCGAGTCGCGCATCCGAGAGCGGACGCCACCCCCCCGCGCCGACCCGCAAGAGTGCGGCGGGCCGCGCCTCCGCCAGGGAGGCCATCCGAAAGAGTTGATTCAGGGTGCCGGGGACGGGCGCCACCGGCGGCTCCGGGTGCAGCCAGCCGCCGAATCCTCGATCCGTCGATTGCCAGGACATCCGGTCCTCGTGCGGTGCGCGATGGTCGTGCAGGCGGTACATAGTGCCGCTCACTGGGACACCGGCGACCCCCGCATTCTTCGCCACTCATGCACCTCGCCCGAGCCCCGGAGTGGTCCTGTCCGCCTGTGGAATCCCGACGGGGACCGTGCTCGGCGGGCCGACTGGAAGGCCTGAGCGGGGATCGCCTCCGGCTCATCGCAGGGCTCGGGCGGCCCAGACGAGGCGCACGGTGACATTCCCGATGACCAGTCCCCCCATCACCAGAAACAGCAGGGGCGCCCGGGCCGGCATGAGCAGGAAGGCCGTATAGAACAGGATCGTCTCGGTCCCCGCGATGATGCCGGGCGGCATGGTGATCGTCGTCAGCTCTCCGCGGGTCCCCGCCCCCGCGCTGCGGCGTTCGAGGATCGAGGCGAGATACATCCACGACGCGGCGTTGATATAGAAACTCGCGAGCAGGAAGAGGCCGCCCAGCCAGGCAGCCCGCGAAGGGGCATGAAGGATGATCCCCACCGGTATCGCCGCATACACGACAAAGTCGAGGACGATGTCGAGGTAGCCCCCGAAGTCACTCTGCCGCCCCGCGGCGCGCGCCACGCTGCCGTCCAAGCCGTCCAGTATCCGATTCACCAGCCAGGCCAGCAGCGCAAGGCCGCTCGCCCCCCGCGCGACGAGGCCGGCGGCGGCGAGCCCGGCGGCCAGCGCGAGTACCGTGATGACATTGGGGTGGACCCATCGCGCGACCCGCGCCGCGACGGGCGCGAAGAGCCGGTCCTTGAGTGACCGGAGCCAGTGGTCAAACATCCGTGCCTCCCGGAAACAGGGTGACGCGGCCGAGCTCCAATCGCAGCGTCACCTGACTGTCGCGAGCCGGCACCTGATCTGCCTGAGCACCGACCTCCAGCAGCAGTCCACCGACCTCCACGCGAACCACCGTACGGTCCACCGCATAGCGGCAGTCCCTGACACTGCCGATGATCGGCCCGTCGGGGGTGAGTTGGAGTGCATCTGCGCCAAACACGGCCACCGCGGGGCCGGGCGTGAAGCCAGCCGGAACCGCAAGGCATCCGACCGCCGAACTGAATCGATCTCCCGTCACACTCCCCGGTACGATGTTGGCAATGCCGAGGAACCGCGCGACGGCTAGCGACACCGGGTGGTGGAATAACCGTTCCGGTGTGTCGAGCTGCGCCAGCCCACCATCCAGGAGCACCCCCACCCGGTCGCCCAGAATGGCCGCATCGTCCAGGTCGTGAGTGACGATTACCAGCGCGGGACGATACTCGGCCTGCAGCGAGAGGAGCGTCACCCGCACCTCGTCCCGCAGCGCCGGGTCCAGCCCGGCGAGGGGCTCGTCCAGCAGCAGCACACGCGGGCTCGCCGCCATCGCCCGGGCGAGCGCCACCCGGTGCCGCTGGCCGCCGCTCAACGTATGCGGGCGGCGGTCGGCGAATTCTCCCAGTCTCACCGATCCGAGCAGGCGGGTGACCGCCTCATGGACCCGAAGCTCCTGTGTTCGGCGGATTCGCAACGGGAACGCGACGTTTTCGAAAACGCTCAGGTGAGGAAAGAGGAGGGGAGTCTGGTGCAGGTAGACTGCATCCCGGGACTCGGCCGGTAACCCCGTCACCTCCCGACCCCCGATCTCGATCTCGCCGGCCGCAACCGGCGCCAGGCCAGCGATTGCCCGGAGCAGGGTCGTCTTCCCCGAGCCCGAAGCGCCTAACAGAACCACCCGCTCGCCGGGCGCGACGCTCAGGTCGAGCCCGTGGAGACCCGGTGTCTGGCCGAACCGGACGGCCACACCGGTCAGCCGCAGCGCAGGGCCCGTCATAGCGGTACTGCCTCCGCCCGTGCCACGGCGAGCCGTATCGCGCCGAACGCGAGCAGAGGCGGCACCACCAGCAGCAGCGCGCCGGATGCGGCGAAGCTGTCCTGACCCGCCTGCAGGTAGGCGAACACTTCCAGCGGCAGGGTCCGCACTCGGCCACCGCCGATGATCAGCGTCAGCGCCACCTGCGCCCAGGAGACGAGGAAGCCGAGCAGGAAGGCCTCGCCCACCTGGCGCCACAGCATCGGGACGGTCACCCGCCAGAGCACACTCACCGGTGCCGCGCCCAGCGTCCGCGCCTCGTCCTCGATTCGCCGATCGAACAGCGTGAAGACGCCGAGGAAGTACAGCGACGCATAGCCGGCCGCGGGGACCAGGTGGCTCAACAGCACGCCGGCCATCGTCCCGCCTAACCCGGCACGCAGCATGGAGAGGTGCAGTCCGGCCGCGAGCGCCACCGGCGGCACCGCCACCGGCAGAAAGGCCGCCGCGGCACCGAGATGGCGCGGCCACCCTCGGAGATCCGCGAGGGCCCGACCGATCGGCCAGCCGAGCGCGACGCCAATCGCGCCGGTGGCGATCGCCAGGCTCAGGCTGGTGCCGAGGGCGATGGTGATCCGGCCCGCGCGCTCACCCAGGGCCCGCCACGCCTCGGCGCTGAACGCCGCGGGCCAGAGCGCGGGATAGAACCATCCGCGTGAAACAGACTGAAGCAGCAGCAGGAGCAGCGGCGCTGCGGCCGAAATGGCCAGCACCGGAAGCAGTACGCCTCGCGCGGCGCGTTCCCCGATCACCGATGGAGCCGCTCCCACCGGCTGCGGGTCCATTCATGGAAGGCCACCGCCAGCAGGCTCACCGCCATCCCCACCAGCACCAGCACAAAGGCGTCGCCACGACGACCGACGTCGGCATCGGTGTAGCGCTCGAGCGTGAGCAAGGGCAGCGCGAGCGGATCGCTCGGTGCCAGCACGGCGGTTGCCTCGTAGGTGCTGAACACGAACACGAACACCGCGATCACCGCGGGCAGGAGGCCGCGCCACAGCAGGGGCCAGGTGACGCGACGGAACACCGCACTTGGTGGTGCGCCCAGGGAGCGCGCCACCTCCTCGAGCGCCGCCCCCCGAGTGGCCAGCACCGAGAACGCCACCAGCGCAAGAAAGGGAAACTCCTTCCATGCCAGCGTCAGCGAGAGACCGACGCCGAGACGGTCATACACCAGTGCGGGCATTCCGCCCGGCCCATCGATCCATCCCGCCGTGGCCGCCACCCGACTCAACAGCCCGCTCTGCCCGAGGATGAGCAAGCCGGCTACGGCGGCCGCCAGATGAGGAATGGGCAGCGGCACTAGCGCAAGCAGGCGGGCGAATCGGTGGCTCCGACTCGGACCGCGGAACAGCACGCTCACGCCGACCGCGCCCGCCGTTGCCAGCAGGGTGGAGACGGTCGCCACGCCCAGCGACCAGAGCACTCCGCGCCACACGGCCGGTTCGGCGAGCACGGCGAGTAGCCGCCCCGTCGCGAAGCCGCGCGCGCCCGGCCCCGCGAGCCCTAGGCTGGCCAGAAGACTGTACCCCAGCCCCACAAGCACCGGCAGGGCGATCAGTAGCGCGGCGATCAATCCGCGGCGCCCGGGGGCGGTCACTCGCTGCCCTGTCGGATCTGCACCCGCCAGTCCTCCTGCAGCTGCTCGTGGTAGCGCGGCGCGACCTCAGGGCGGGCGTACTTCGCGAGCGAATCAGTGGAAAGTGCCCGCGGATCGCGATCCAGCGCACCGAATCGTTCCGCCCATTCGGGCGGCAGCTTCCGTCGGTCGAGGACGGTGCCATCGGCCCAGACGTCCGGCTGCTGCTTCTCGAGCTGGGCTTCTGGCGAGAGCAGAAAGTCCGCGACCACCATCGCTCCAGCCGCGTTGGGAGCATTGAACGGGATGCCGACGAAGTGGCTGTTGGCGATGGTGCCATCGGTGAGCAACAGCGGACGCGCGGTCGCGGGCAGGAGGCCCTGGCGGATCCTGGTGATCACGTCGTTCTGATTGTTGGCCATCGAGAAGTCCACCTCACCATTGGCGAACAGGCGGAAAAGGTCGGCACCGCCGGACGGATAGGTCGCCCCGCCCCGCCAGAACGCGGCGCGATGCCCATCCAGCCAGGTGAAGACCTGATGGCTCCCCTCCTCGTACCGAAGCGAATCAAAACCTCCCTGGTACCGTGCGACGCCCCCGCCGAGCGCGTACAGGAGGATCTTGAGGAAGGTCACGCCGGCGAACTGCTGATCGTGGGTGAACCGCCCGGGATGGCCCAGAATCCACGCCCCGAGCGCGGCCACGGAACGCGGGGGATCTGGTGTGCGGACGGAGTCGTAGACGAGGACGAACTGCACCTGGCCCCACGGCGATTCATAGCCGGCGGGATCCTGCTCGAAGTCGCGCATCACGATCGGCGAGGCACTGTCGACGTACCGGGCGTTCGGCAACACGCCCGCCCAGGGACCGTCGAGCAGCTGCTCCTTGCGCAGGTTGCCGAAGGTTTCGCCGTTGATCCACACCAGGTCGGTGGAACCCGTCGCCCCGGCTTCACGTTCGGTCACCAGTTGGTTGACGATTTCCGGACCCTGACCTTCGACCGCCGTCAGAGCGATGCCATACTGCGCCTTCAGGCGCGGGGCGATCCACGAGTCCACGTGGGCGTTGATCGAGGGATCACCCCGCCACATCCGCCAGGTCACGCTGGTCCCGCGCGCCCGCGCGACCACGCTGTCCCACGGAAGGCGCGCGAGTTCGACCGCGGAAGTCCGGGGAGACCGGGCGCACGCGACGCCAGCCACGGCACATCCGCCAGCCAGCAGAACGATTCGCCAGGAGGGCATCCTCGACCCTAGAAGATGTAGCGGGTCGAGAACTGGACCTGGCGCGGCGGTCCGGGAGAACGCAGCACGATCGGGTCTCCCGGATGCCCGAACTGCGTACGGCTCCCGCCGCCGGTGATGCCGTTGGCGAAGTTCCCCCACTGGGTGCCGTTGAGAATGTTGAACACATCCGCGCGGAACTCGAACTCACCGATCCGGGTGCCCAGCAGGTAGGTCACGCTGCTGCTCAGGTTGAAGAAGCTCGGCAGGCGCTCCGCATTGCGCCGCACGCCGTAGTACCGGCTCGTGTTCCCAATGAAGCCATCGCCGAACACCCCGCCGGAGCCGGTGAGATCGTAGGTCACCGTGCTCCCATCGGGATTGATCGCACCGGCGACCCGATTCACCGGCAGTCCGGTCTGGAAGTCACCGATCAGGCTCACACGTACCCGGTCGGCGACGGTGTAGATCGTGCGCAGGGTGACCTTGTGGCGCCGGTCATTGCTCGCATCGGCCCACTCGGCCGCGAAATCATTTCCCACGGCGGCATTGAAGTTGATGTCCTCGGTGTCGTTCCGGGCATGACTCCAGACCCAGTTCGCGTCGACCGACCACTGCGCGCTCAACTGCCGCCGCGCGGAAAGGTAGAGCCCCCAATAGCGACTCTTCCCCGCCGATTCGGTCGTGGTCAGGCGCCGGTACGAGCCGTTCACCGGCAGGACCGGGCGGAGGGAATCACCAGAGGCCGTGGTCTTGGACGCGATCACGGAGGTGTCGCCGGGAGTCAGCTGATAGTTGACCGCGTTCAGGTCGAAGGAGCGCGGCAGGTTCCGAGTCTCGCTGAAGACTCCATCGATGCTGAAGGCCCAGTCGTTCCCGACCTGGAACTGATACCCGACGGTTGCCTGGTACGACATCGGCTGCTGCAATCCACGCGCGAACATCACCCGTTGCTCCCGGGGCGGCAACAGTGACCGCTGCTGCTGCAACTGCTGGGGAGTGAGGCCCTGGCCAAAGGCGGGCGCGGCGACCCCGGTCGTGGAATCGAAACGCACCGTGGCATTGCCGTTCGGCCCGAACTGGACCGCGTCGGAGAAGATCGCGTAGGGGAACTTGCCGGCGTACATCCCGGCCCCGCCCCGGAGCACACTCCGCGGGGTGGCGTACCAGTTGAACGAGAATCGCGGCTGGAAGTTGTTGAGGTCGGGCTGGCTGAGACCCCGGCTGGTGATGTCGTCATAGTCCCACCGGAGGCCACCGATCACCAGCAGCGAGGGGGATACTCGCCAGCGGTCCTCCACGAAGGCGCCGACCAGACTCTGGGTGAGGTTGACCTGCGCCGGATTGGCGTCGATGGTATAGCTCGCCACCCGGACGTTCGCCGGGAGATCGGCGAAGGTGATGAACCGGCCACTCTTCGGGATGGGATTCCCGGGATCATTGAAGACGGCGTAGGCGCCCTTCGGATTGGTGTTCGAGCCGGTCAGCTTGAACCACGACCGCAGCGCCTCGCCGCCCGCCTTGAACGTGTGTCCTCCGCCCCACTGCCGCTCGAAGACATCCCGCAGCTGCAGCTGGGTTTCCGACTCATCGAAGATGAAGTTGCTTGAGCCGACCACCGCCAGCGTCGCGCTGGTGGCGCTGTCGAGGATGGTCACCTGCGGTTGCTGCAGCGTGCTGTTGGTCGGTGGGAAGTACCACCGGAAGGTGCCGAGCTGGATCGAGGCGGTGTTGCTGGCCTGGCCATCCGCCAGGACCGAACGATGTGTCAGAGCCGTGAGGCTTCCGACCCGTCGGGTCGTCACATCCGCCTCCGGCGTCACCACCCCGCCGCCCTGGCCCGCTCGACTCACCCAACTGTAGGCGGCGCGCAGCGTGGTGGTCTGGGTGGGGCTCCAGCCGTGATCCAGTCGACCGAAGAGTTTCAGCTTCTCCCGCTTCTCGGTGCCGACGAACGCGGTACGGGCCGTCGAGCTGACCCGGTCCTCGTTCTCATCGCTGTATTCCACCGCGCCGGATGCGAAGGTGCGATCTCGCACGATCGGACCGCTCAACCCACCCCCAATGTGATAGCGCCGGAAGCCGTCCTGCCGCCGGTTGAGAATGTCCCGGCCCGTCGGGTCGGTTCCGAACGGAACCTTGCTCCGGGCATCGAAGGGCCGGCCCGGCCGGTAATAGCCAAACACTTCCCCATGGGCATTGTTGCTCCCTGCCTTGGTGAGCTGATTCACGATGCCGCTCGGGCTCCGGCCGTACTCACTCGAGTAGGTGTTGACCAGCGCCTCCTCCCGTGCCAGCCCGCCGAGCGGGAACTCGACCCGTGGGCCACCGAGGAAGCCCTCGTTATTGTCGAGCCCGTCGAGTGCGTAGTTGGTGTACAGCCCGTTCAGCGCGTTGAACGAGAGCGACGGCGCATCCCCAAAGAAGCCGCTCGACTGTGCCACGCCGGGCACATTGGTGAGCAACGCCAGCGGGTCGCGCGCCTCCGTCGGCAGCGCCTGGATCTCCGCCGCTTCGACGGCGCCGCCCGTCGTCGCGTCCTGGGTGTTGAGCAACGGGCGGTCGCGCGAGGCGACCACCGTGATGGCGTCGAGGATATACAGCGGTGCCAACGTCACGGCGATCTCCCGGCGCCCACCCGCGGCGACTGGCGCCACCGCGAGCTCGGCCGGAGCGAACCCGACCGCCCGCAGGCTCAGCGTCCCGGCAGTGCCGGCGGAGACTTCAAGACGGAACCGACCTTCCGCCGAGGTGGTGTCCACCTCGCCGGCGCTGAAGTGGAGCTCGGCGCCCTGAACCGGACGGCCATCCTGGGATCGCACCTGGCCGCTGAGCACGGCGGGGCTCTGGGCCGCCAGGGCCCCCGCTGAAAGCACCAGGCCGACCACAAGGGTGAAACTGAAGGAAAAAGATCGTGTGGGGCCGTTCCACATGCTGGGCTATTTCCGAAAGATTGTAGAAAGCAATCCAACGAGGACGCTGCTCCTCAGGCGAAGATGCGGAACCACGCTCCGAGCAGTCGGCGGGCGAGGGGCGTCAGTTTGCGCCGCCGCCACTGATCGGCCGCCTTGCGATACGCTTCCGCCACCGTTGGGTACGGATGAATGGTGCGACCGAATGCGCTCAGGCCTAGCCCGTTGGTCATGGCGAGCGCCGCCTCGCCGATCAGGTCACCCGCGTGCTCCGCCACCACCGTGACGCCGACGGGCGTATCGGTACCCCTCCGGAGATTGACGCGGAGGAAGCCCTGGGTCTCGCCCGCGAGGACCGCGCGGTCGACATCGTGCAACGGCACCGTCACCGTATCGATCGAGATGCCCTGCCGCGCCGCCTCCTCGACCGTGAGCCCCACCTGTGCTACCTCGGGGCTGCTGTAGGTGCACCAGGGGATGACGAGCCTGCTGGCCCGCCCTTGACCGAAAAACAGCGCATTGGCCAGGACGAGCCGGGCCTGAAAATCCGCGGCGTGGGTGAACTGATACCGCGATGCCACGTCGCCGATGCCGTACACGCGCGGGTTGCTGGTGCGCATGCGGTCGTCCACGATGACGCCAGTGCGTTGGACCTCTACGCCGGCGACGTCGAGCCCCAGGTCGCCGATGTTCGGCGCGCGGCCGGCAGCCACCAGGAGCGCCTCACCAGCGACCGTGAACTCGCGCCCGTCTCGTGTTGCCACCACGACCGTCATCCCATCCCGCCGCTCGACCCGCTCCAGCTGGACTCCCAGTTCGAGCGTGACTCCATCCTCGCGCAATGCGCCCTGGACGATGGCGGCGGCGTCCGCGTCGTCACGCGGAAGGATGTGCGCCTCGCGGTCGAGGAGCGTGACCGCGCTACCCAGCCGAGCGAAGCTCTGTGCCAGCTCGCAGCCGATGGGTCCGCCGCCGATGACGATCAGCTGCTCCGGCCGCTGGGTGAGATTGAAGATCGTTTCGTTGGTGTAGTAGCCCGCCTCCTGGATGCCAGGGATCTGCGGCACCGCGGCCCTCGCACCGGTGGCGATGACGGCTCGCCGGAAGCGCAGCGTGGCGTCGCCGACAGTGATCGTGTCCCGCCCGGTGAAGCGCCCATGCCCCAGGAACACGTCCACGCCAAGCTCGGTGAATCGTCTGGCGCCGTCGATCGAGCTCAGATCGGCCCGGAGTCGGCGCATCCGCCCCATCGCGGCGGCAAAGTCCCCATCCCCCACGACGCGGGGCCCGCCGAATTTCTGGGCGGCCTGCCGCGCGTTGTGCCACGCACGCGCCGCCGAGATCACGCCCTTGGACGGGACACAGCCCACGTTCAGGCAGTCGCCTCCCATGAGGTGCCGCTCGATCAGCGCCACCTTCGCGCCAAGTCCGGCGGCCCCTGCGGCGGCCACCAGTCCCGCGGTGCCAGCGCCGATGACGACGAGGTGATAGCGATCGCGCGGGGTCGGGTTCACCCACTCGGGTGGGTGCACGTTCGATAGGAGGCGCGCGTCGTCCGCATCCCCGAGGAGGATCGAAGGCAGTGCCAGTGTCACGACGTGGTTTCTCCAGTAGTGGTGGCCAGCGCCCGGCGCGCGACTCCGGTCACCAGCACGGTCACCGCGACGGTTGCCGCGAGACCCAGGGCAAGCACGGCGTAGTATCCCACGCCACGCGGGGGTGTACTACCCGACGCGAGCGCGGCGAGATCGCCGGCCACCTTGCCGGTATAGGTGTAAAGCAGCGTGCCGGGCAGCATGCCAATCGAGGCGAGCAGGAAGTCGGGCAGGCTGATCCGGGTGAGGCCAAGGGCGTAGTTGAGCAGGGTGAAGGGGAAGACCGGGGAGAGCCGCAGCAGGAAGACGACCTTTCGCCCCTCCCGGCCGATGGCCTGATCGATGGCGGCGAAGCGCGGATTGGCCCCCAGGCGCCGCTCGAAGGCGCCCCGCGCCAGGTGCCGCGCTATAAGGAAAGCAGCCGTCGACCCCAGCGTCGCCCCAATCAGCACGTACAGCGTACCGAACCAGACGCCGAATACGGCGCCGGCAGTGAGGGTCAGCAACGCACCGGGAACAAACGCGATCGCGGCGAAAACGTACCCGACGATGAATACCACAGGGCCCAGTGGACCGAGGTCTCGGACCCATGCCGAAAACGTTGGCACCAGCGCCGCCAGCTGTCGGCCGCCAATGGCGATGGCGACGAGGGCGAGACCGGCGAGCAGGAGCTTTCCCCACTTGGCCCAGACGCCGGGGATGCCTCGCTGAGCCCCTGGACTGCTACCACCATCCTGCAGCATTGAACGCTCCCACCCGGATCACGGATCCTCGGTTCGTTCCTCGAACCTCAAACTCACCCAGCCCTCCTGCCGTCCGGGAGTGATTGCCCCATGTTTCTGATTCATTACAGCCCTAGGCTCTCCGACCTCCTGTGGGGCCACCTGCTCGCGACGTCTCCCTCATTGGGACCTGTCCACAAACGGGACGAATGTCAGCTGGTGGGCCTAGGCAAAACGGGGCTGGGGCGGCATCGGGCCCCGGAAGCGACTGAACGCCTCATTCACGACCTGTGCGCGGTCGTCGCCGACTTCAACTTCGTGAATCGGATGGCCATTGGGCTCGGGGTCGAACTCGAAGATCGGTTCGGGTGAGCAATCGGGCGGAACTATTCCGGGGTCTCGCCGGTTGCTCGCACGATGCCAACCCCGGACTCCAGCGACCGGCCCCCGCAGGCCGATTTCGCCACCGAAGCACTGCCCCATCTCGACCAGCTGGCAGGCTTTGCATGCTGGATCGCTGAGAGCGAAGCCGATGCGGATGACCTGGTGCAGGAGACCGATCTCAAGGCGTTCCGGAACTGGGGACAGTACCAGGCTGGGACGGATTGCCGAGCCTGGCTCTTCACGATATGTCGCAACACGTACTTCACCGCGCGCGCGGGAAGCAAGGGTCGAGACGGTGGACGATCCGGAACTCGAGGCGCTGGCCGCGGCTGCGATGCATGCCTCCGCGGCCACCGCGGGACTTGAAGACGTCTTCGAACGATTTGACCTGCGGGATGCCGTCCAACGAGAGGTGCTCGCACTGTCGCTCACGATGCGCGAAGTCGTCGTGCTGGTCGACCTTGAGGATTGGTCCTGCGAATCGACAGCCACCGCACTTGGCATCCCCATCGGAACGGTCACGTCGCGGCTGTTTCGGGGACGGCGGGTGCTCCAGGAACGGCTACTGGCCCATGCGCGAGATGCCGGCATCATCGGGCAGGCCGATCAGACGCAGGGGGGCTAAGCCATGGAAATGATTGACTGCGAGCTTGTCATGCGGCAGCTATGGGACTACCTCGACGGTGAGTTGACCTGCGAGCGCTCGCTGGAGCTTGCCTCTCACATAACAGCGTGCCAGAGGTGCTACCCGCAGGTGGCCTTCGAACGGGCCTTCCTCGACCTGCTGGCTTCGGCCCGCCGGGGCCCGGCGCCCTCGCGCGGCCTGCGCCGTCGCGTCCTCGCCGCCCTGCAAGCGGAAGGACTGGAGCCGCCGCCTGCTTCCTGACGATTTCGACGGCCGCCCCACGATCGCACCCGTTACCTCGAACTCTTACTGGAGTATCATCATGAGCGGCAACGCCACCACGTCCCTTCCGATGCTGACCCTCGCCTCCGCCCCTCCCGAGGCACATGCCATCCTCGAGCGAGCCAAGCACCAGATCGGGATGGTACCCAACATGTACGGCTTCATGGCTCAGGTGCCAGGCTTGTTGGAAACCTACCTGTTCGGCTACGAACGCTTCCGCCAGGAGTCCGGACTCACCCCGGCAGAGCAGGAGGTCGTGTTCCTCGCGATCAGCAGGGAGAACGAGTGCGACTACTGCATGGCGGCACACAGCTTTCTGGCAGACACCCAGTCCGGACTCGCCACTGCGGTCACGGACGCAATCCGGGACGACAGGACCATTCAGGACACCCAGCTCGCCGCCCTGGCGGCGTTCGCGCGAACCATGGTCCGCACCCGGGGGCGGCCCACGCCGCAGGACCTCGAGGCATTGCTTGGTGAGGGCTACACCGATCGGCACGTGTTCGCGATTATCCTCGCGATCGGCGTGAAGACCTTCAGCAACTACAGCAATCACTTCGCGGCGACTCCACTGGATACCTTCTTCAAGGGTCGCGAGTGGACTCCACCGCAGGCGGGCGCCGAGGTGGGGGTGTAGCTGATCCTGGGTGGCGGACATGGGGACGAACCTCATCGCACCAGATGAGCGTCAAGCGCGAAGGCCGGCTTTCTGGCTGACGCGCGCTGGACCAAGGTGCGTCCGGTGCAAAGCTCTCTAAAGAGTGGGCTAGCGGGCGGCCAGGCGTCCAAGCAGCCTTTCGAGCGCGTGCTTCAGTTTGTCGGCAGCGCCATCTGCTGCCTGTGCGACGGTCGCGGCCTGGTGACTTACGGCGATGGGTTGGTGCGCGGCGGGGCGGGCTTCGAGGAGGCAACGCATATCCTCCGGGCCATCCTTGGTGGCACTGTTCGCGTCAGAGAGATGGATTTCCACACGGGTGACGTGCTCCGCGAGGTAGCCTAAGGTGTCTCGAATCATCGCCTCCAGCAGCTGGGCAAGTTCTTCGGTACCCTTGATGTTGGAGTCGGTATTGAGGTTGACAAGCATGTGTCCCTCCTTGATGTAAATGCAACCGAGGCACCCACTGAAGGATGTGGCTCGGAGTCGCAATCTACACAATGCGGAGAGTCGAGGGGTAGGGCAATCTGGCGGCAGCGGTGGGCAGGTGGGAGGCCCGGTGGCAGAGCGAGGGTTGGGGATGAGTGTCGTCAGGCATCAGGCGGGCATCGAAGGAGTGCCCAGGGCCCGCACTTCAGCCGCCGTCAGCATCCGCCACTCACCCTTGGCCAGTGTCCCCAGCGCCAGCGGCCCGATCGCGACCCGCACCAGCCGCAGCACCTCGATGCCGAGCGCGGCGAGCAGCCGCCGGATGTGACGGTTCCTGCCTTCATCGAGGACGATCTCGAGCCAGCCACTGCTGCGTGATCCCACCCGAAGCAGCGACACCCGTTTGACGCCGAGCTGTTCACCGGAACCCTCCTCCCGGACTCCCAGCGCGACGCGCCGGACGGTCGACTCGTCGATCAGGCCGCGCACCTGCACGTGGTAGGTCTTGTCGACGTGAGACGCCGGGTCCAGCAGCTGGGCCGCCCAGCGCGTGTCGTTGGTCAGCAGCAGCAGCCCCTCGCTCGCCTTGTCGAGTCGCCCAACGGGACCCACGAACGGCAGCGTCGGGTCGGTCAGGCAATCGTAGATGGTCGCCCGCCCCTGCGGGTCGCCGCGGGTGGTGACCAGCCCGCGCGGCTTGTTCACCGCGAGGTACACCCGCTCGACCCGGCCGACCCGCTGGCCGTCGATCTCGATCATGGCGGTTTCCGGCCGGAAGCGGGAACCGGGATCGCGGATGACCGTGCCATTCACGGTGACCCGCCCCGCCTCGACCAGACGTTCGCCTTCGGCGCGCGAGCAGAGCCCCAGCTTCGACAGGCCGCGCGCGATGCTGACGGTCCCGCTGGTCACCTTGGCTTGACGCTTCCGGGGTGGGCTCATGGACCGCAGGCCACTACAGCCATCGCCGCACCCGGGCGGTGTAGGCGCGATAGGGTTCGCCGAACTTGGCGGCCAGATATCGCTCCTCCCGCCGTACGACGCCAAAGTGCAGCACCAGAACGACCGGGACCAGGAAGAGGAGCGGCCAGACCGTGGCGACCGCGACGGTGATGCCGAGATAGAGGCCGAGCAGGAAGAGGTAGAGCGGATTGCGGGTGAATCGGAAGGGGCCCGAGGTCACGATCGTCGTGGCTGGCTTGCCGGGGTCGATGTTCGTGCCCGCCCCATGCATCGTGCGTTGCCCCCAGAGACCTAACGCTGCCGCAACAGTCAGCAGCGCGGCGGAGAGGAGAATCCGCGCGGATTCCGAGATGGAAAGGTTCCACGGCCGGAGCCACTGCAGCAGGAGGCCGATGCCCAGCGTTCCCGCCACCAGGCCGGGCGGAAAGACCAGGACACCTGGATTGTCGCGCTCTGATTCCGCCATCTGTCACTCTCCTGTTGCTGCCGAGTCTGCGCGCCTCACGCGATCGCAAAGGCGCGGACCGGAAAGGTGCCGAATCCTCTGACCTTGACCGGCACCGCGAAGAACCGGCTGCCGCGATCCGGCAGCGCCGCCAGATTCTGCAGATGCTCCACGATCGGGATGTCGTGCCCGAGCAGGGTGGTATGAACCGGGCGCTCCCCGGTTTCAATGCTGTCGATGTTCAGCGAGTCAATGCCGACCAGCGCCACGCCGGCGTCCACCAGCCAGTCGGCGAGGGCGCTGGTCAGGTAGGGGTGTCCTTCGAAATAGGCATCGGTGCGCCAATGCCGATCCCACCCGGTATGGATCAGGACGGCCCGGCCGCGGACCTGATCGGGCGTGAACGGCAGACGGTCGATCGCTGGTCCCGCCTGATGGGAGAGGCGTGCCACGAGGCAATCGAGGTTGGCCAGCGAAGTGAGCGGGAGGTCCGCAAGGTCCTTCCCATCGGCGTAACGGTGGAAGGGACTGTCGATATAGGTCCCGGTATTCGCGATCATCTCGATCTTGCCGATCTGGAACTCGGTCCCGGGGGCATAGCGCGTGTGGGAGTCCTTGCGGCTCAGGTAGTCGCAGATGACGGGGGCCGGAAGACCCTTGTAGGTAATCATTCCATGCTCGACAGTATGGCTCACGTCGATCAACCGCTTGGGGGATGGCATGAAACCTGGAAGGCTCAGGGTGGAGGCAGCTCCCGCCGGTGATCCCGGGAGCGCCGCTGACTACGGACGCGAGAACACCGAACCGTGCGGTACCGCCGCTCCGGTGGCGCCATGGGGCCAGCCGTCGCGAGCGAAGCTGACGCCGGGAGTGGTTGCCGCCGGGTCCCGGAAGGAGGAATCGATCTGGAGTGCCCCGGTGCGCCGGTCCAGGTTCACCAGAAAGAGCCGTGATCTTTGGTCGTTCACGATGAGGCGCGATCCGCCCTCGTCGAGCGCCAGCCAATGCGGCCTGAACGTCGAATCGAATGCCACTCGCCCGATCTCGACCGGATGCGCCGGGTCTCCGACGTCGAGCGTCACCAGGGCATGCTCGTCGGGGACCGTCTGGATCCACAGCGATCCGATCAGGATCGGCACGGCGCAGTTTTCGCCGCCGAACGCCCGAAGGAAATCGACCTGGGCGGTCGGACCGTCGATTCCGGTCACCCGATAGAAACCGCAGGTGAAGGTCGCAAGCAGCACGGTACGACCATCCGGCAACACCCGTGGCTCGCCGGGAAACAGGTGGTGGTCCGCTGGCCCGGACTTCCTTGAGCTATCGTGCTGATGACCGTCGCCCTCCTGCGTTGCGGGGAGCTCGATGGTCTGCAGCAGCGCGAGGTCGGAGAGCCGCCAGATCTGCACATGCGCCCCGAAGTCACCGGTCATATCGGTGCTGGTGGACACGACACGATCGATCTCCGGCAATACTGCCAGGCTGTACGGGCGCAGCTGCGCGCTGTCGATCGCCTGTGCCCGTGCGCTGCTCGCGCGGACCAGCTTCCCCTGCCGGTCAAGCTCGACCAGTCCACCGGGAGGGATGTTGGTCGCGCCGCGTCCCTGGAAGGTGGCGAGCAGGTGACCGTTGGGGAGTTGCACAAAAGAATGGGGGAAACCGAACCCCCCCAGTTCCGTGAAGGAGCCCAGGAGCCGCGGAGCATCGGGGCGTGTGAGGTCGAAGCGGAATGTCCGGCCAGCCCCGAATCCATTGGCAAACAGCAGGCGGTCCCGCTCGAGTTGATGCTCGGTGTGGTGCGGCCTGGTTGAGCGCGCACCCACCGGCAGGGTGGAGAGGACCTGGGCGTAGGTCGGCGAACCGGGCCGCACGTCGATCACGGCGAGGAAGTCGCTGTCGAGCGTATCGGCGTCGCCGGTCCACACATAGAGGTACGGCGCCGGCGGCGGTGCCTGGGCGGCGCTGACGGTCGGCCAGAAGGTGAGCAGCGCAACTGTGAGCCAGCGGGGTGTGCGAGTCGTCACGACGCTCCAGTGCAGGTGGTTCATGTCCAGGTACTCTCGGGAAAAGATATCAGCTCGCCAGGTCCGGTTAGACTGCTCCCTGCGGCCGTTCGACCCGCAGCCGGACAAAGAGATAGAGATGGCTGGCGATGAGCAGCGGCACAAGAAAAGTCGGGAGGAGGCTCAGCGGCAGGCGCAGGAGCGCCTGCATCGACCAGGGGTCGGCCTGCGCCAACCGGGATGCGGTCGCCACGACATAAAGGATGTCCAGCAGACCGAGGAGATTCCAGGCGAGCAGCCAGGGACGGCGCCGCGCGAGGTCGGGCACGAGCAGCACCAGAACGAGTGCGCCGGTGGCAATGAGGATATCACCCCATCCCCCCGGAATTGCGAAGTCGTACGGCAGTTCGCCGCGACGGTAGAGCACAAGGAAATAGATCCCGATGAATCGAGTCAGATGGAGCGCCACGATCTGACGCAGGTTGAGGCCGGCGAGCCAGAGGTGGAAACCGGGCAGCACCGCCCCGGCCGCGACCAGCGCGAGCGTCAGTCCCACCAGGATCAACTGGGGTGCCGGCGGCCGGAGCAGCGCGACCTGGCCGGTGGCCGCCAGGCCGATGGCCACGAGGAGCCAGCAGCAGCCGACGCCAAGATAGAGGCGGGGACTGGACGGTGTCCGGGTCATGTTGTCTCCAGTGACGGAGGAACGGCCGTCGACGAGTGGATGCTGAAGCGGGGGGCCAGGGGCGCGGAGGATCGCAGGTGCTCACCCGCCGCGCAGCGCCACGAATCCCGCGAGCAGGCTCAGGGCCAGGACGAGGGGGGTGTAGTAGCGGCTGTCCATCCGGCCGAAGGGGGTGTCACGTTCGCGCTTGAACAGTCCCACGTACCGGAAGTCGCCGATGCCGCGCAGCAGCAGGACCGCCGCGACCCCCGCGGCCCCGATCATCCGGATGCTCTTCGGCAGCAGGGCGACCCCGATGCCACCGCGCTGCAACAGAAGAAATGCGGCGAGAAAGAGCAGGGCGGCGACGACAAGCGTGATGCCGCGGCCCGGGGCGAGGACCGGTGTGCCATCCCGCCGGGTGGGGATGACCGCGCCGGAAGATGAACGGCGCCCGAACGCCCAGGCAACATGAGCCATGCCGATGCCGCCGAGCACCAGCGCGCCGAGAATGGAAAGGGTGTGAACCACGGAAGGCCTTCGCGTCTGCCCGATCCGCACGGCGCGGAGCTGCTGGCCCGGCAAAGCTGCAGGAGGCGCCGTCGCCCGGCAAGGCGGAGGTCCGCGCTACCCTCTAGCGTCCGCGGGGGGAGTGTGCCCAACTTCCATCCCACCCACTATCGCCGGGGGACCTGCTGGGTACCACCGCCGCCGGACCGAAAGAGCCGCCGTCGAGCGATCCACAGCTCGACGAACATCAGTTGACGGCCCGCCACGCCGGGCTGAGCTACGTCACGGATGGCTTCGCCGGCATCCGCCGGCGCCGGGCAGGGAAGGGATGGACCTTCCTTGCCCCGGACGGCACGCGCGTCACCGATCCGACGGAGCGCAAGCGCATCCTCGGCCTGGTGATTCCGCCGGCGTGGACCGATGTGTGGATCTGCCCCGATCCCGCGGGACACATCCAGGTGACGGCGCGCGACGCCAAGGGCCGCAAGCAGTACCGCTATCACCCGCACTACCGGGCCGCCCGCGACCAGTCGAAGTTCCGCCGCATGCTCGAGTTCAGCGAGTTCCTGCCGCTGATCCGCGAGCGGGTCGAGCGTGACCTGCGGCAGCCCAACCACTCCAGCAGCCAGATTCTCGCCACGGTCGTGCGGCTGCTCGACAAGACGCTGATCCGTGTCGGCAACGACGAATACGCCCGGGACAACAAGTCGTTCGGCCTGACCACGCTGCGAGAGCGGCATGTGGAGGTGAAGGGCGACAAGATGCGATTCACCTTCCGCGGCAAGAGCGGCGTGAGTCACTCCGTCTCGATCACCGACCGGCGACTCGCCCGCATCGTGCAGCGCTGCCAGGACCTGCCGGGCCAGGAGCTGTTCCAGTACCTCGACAGCAACGGCAAGCGGCAGACGGTGTCATCGGGCGACGTGAACGGCTACCTGCAGGATATCACCGGCGGGGTGGTCACGGCCAAGGATTTCCGGACCTGGGCCGGGACGATGCTCGCCGCGCGCGAGCTGCGCAGCCTGGGTCCCGCAACAAGCCAGAAGGAAGCCGAGCGCAATGTGGTCCGCGCCATCGACGCGGTGGCCCAGCGGCTGGGTAATACCCGCGCGGTGTGCCGCAAGTATTACGTGCATCCGGTCCTGCTCTCGGCGTATTTCGAGGGCCGCACCGCGCCCGTCGCACCGCCCGTCGAAGGCAAGCGCCGCGAACGTCCTACCGGCGCGCTTCGGCGGGAAGAGGTGGTGGTGCTGCAGTTTTTGCAGGGGGGATGAAGCAGCCGTCAGCGGTCGGCCAACCGCCCAACCGCCCAATCGCCCAATCGCCCAATCGCCTCATCGCCCAACCACCCTATGCGCCCAGCTCTCCTCCTCGCCCTCCTCGCTGCCGCTCCGCTCGCCGCGCAATCGCGCGATGGCTGGCCGCTGCATGGGCATGACCTCGGCGGCCAGCGCTTTTCGCCGCTCGCCGCCATCGATACCACCACTGTCGCGCGGCTGGTGCCGAAGTGGACCTTTCACAGCGGGGTGACGGCCACCTTCCAGGCCACGCCGATCGTGGCCGGCGGGGTGATGTACGTCTCGCTGCCGTTCAGCGGCGTGGCGGCGCTGGATGCGGCCACGGGTCATGAGCGATGGCGCTACACCCACAAGTCACTCGTCGAGAAGTTCTGCTGCGGGCCGGCCAATCGCGGCGTCGCGGTGGCGCATGGCATGGTGTACATCGGGACGGTGGATGGACGGCTGGTCGCGCTCGACGCACGGACCGGTGCGCCGGTGTGGGATATCACGGTCGCGGAGTATCAGGGCACGACCGAATCGAACAGCCAGTTGCAGCAGGATGATCCGCTGTCGCAGGTCGGCAAGACCGGCTCGACCGGTGTCGGCATCAGCGCTGCGCCGCTGGTCCACGATGGCAAGGTGTTCGTCGGCATCGCAGGGGTGGGTTACGGCCTGCATCCTGACCAGGGTCTCGCGGTCGTGGGGGTCGCGGGGCAGTACGGCCGACCGGGACTGATGGCCGCCTTCGACGCGAAGACGGGCAAGCCGCTGTGGCACTTCGACGTGACCGCCGCTGGCTGGGAAGGAGCATTCACCAACGCCACGCCCGATGGCGTTCAGATGCAGCGCGACATTGAGGGGGAGCGGGCAGCGGCAGCGGCACATGCCGATGCCTGGCGCTACGGCGGCGGGTCGATCTACGCGAGCCCGGTCATCGATCGCGAGCGCCACCTGCTCATCTTCGGCACCGGCAACCCCTCGCCCCAGATGGCGGATGCCTCCCGACCGGGCGACAACCTGCACACCTCCTCGCTCGTCGCGCTCGACCTGAGGACCGGGAGACTGGTCTGGTCCTATCAGCAGGTGCCGCACGATCGGTGGGGCTATGATGTCGCCAGCTCGCCGGTCCTGCTCGACGTTACCGTCAACGGCACGCGCATCCCCGCCGTCGCGCATGCGAGCAAGACCGGCTGGGTGTTCGTGCATGACCGGCGCGACGGCCGCCTGCTGTTCAAGTCGGAACCGTTCGTGCCGCAGCGCAATCTCTTTACGCCACCGCAACCCGGTGAGGGTGTGGTGGTCGCACCCGGCATCGCCGGCGGATCGAACTGGTCTCCTTCCGCGTACGATGCGAGCCGGCAGCTGTTCTTTGTCGGTGCGCTGCACCTGCCGACCCGCTACATCTCGCACGAGGTCACGCGGCCCGACGGCACGATGCTGCAGTACGCCAGCACCCAGAACACCACCGAGGCATGGGGAACACTGACCGCACTCGATCTGGGTGCTGGCGGCCGCATCAGCTGGCAGGTGAAGACCGAGGAGCCACTCATCGGCGGGGTGCTTGCGACGGCGGGCGGCCTGGTCTTCTCGGGGGCAGGGAAGGGGAAGTTCGCGGCGTTCAGCAGCAGTACCGGCGCGCAACTCTGGTCGTGGCAGTGCGACGCCGGCGTCAATGCGCCGCCGATCAGCTATGCCGTGGGCGGGAAGCAGTATATCGCGGTGGCGGTCGGGGGGAATGCGCTGTTCGGATTCACCCAGGGAGACATGGTGATGGCGTTCGGGTTGCCGTGATCGAGTGTCCCAGCTCTGGCAGGCGCGGAGCAATGGCTCCGCGCTACCGGCGCTCTACTCTGCTCCCGGCAGGCGCGGAGCAAGGGCTCCGCGCTACCGGCGCTCTACTCTGCTCCCGCCTCGTATACCACATTCCCGTCCAGCACCGTCAGCCGCACGCTGGCATCCTTCACGCTGTCTACCGGCAGCGCGAAGATGTCGCGGTCCCAGACGACGAGATCCGCCAGCATCCCCGGCTGCAGAATCCCCTTCTTCGTCTCCTGGAATTCCGCGTACGCCGGCCCGCTGGTGTAGCTCTGCAGCACCGGCACGAGCGGCAGCCGCTGGGAAGGGACGAAGCCGCCCGCAGGCAGGCCGGCGGGAGTCTGTCGAGTGAGTGCCGTGTGGAGGCCGGGCCGCGGATCGATCCCCACCACCGGCCAGTCGGTGCCGAAGGCGAGGCGACCACCCGCATCATGAATGCCCTTCCAGTTCCAGGCGCGCGACGCGCGCTCCGGCCCGATGTTCACCGCCCAGATCTCCAGCACATTCCGGTTGGGACTCGCGTGGAACGGCTGCATTGACGCGATCACGCCAAGCTTTCCGAACCGGGGAATGTCGGCGGCGCTCACCGCTTCAATGTGCTCGATGCGATGTCTCCGTCCCTGCGGCGGCGCGGGGTTCGCGGCCGAGGCGGAATCGTAGGCATCGAGCGCCATGCGGATGGCGGCATCGCCGATGGCGTGAATGAAGATCTGCCAGCCGCGCCGGTCCAGCATCCTGACCATCCGCGCCATGTCGGCGGGGGTGGTTTCGGGATTGCCCCGCGTCGGGGCGTTGGCGTAGGGCGCCAGCATCGCCGCGGTGTGCGCCTCGATCACACCATCGGCGTAGAGTTTCACCGCGCCGAGCCGGAGCATCGGGGTGTCGGGGTGCTGCAGGCGGATGGAGTCGAGCCGGTCGGCGTCGTGCTCGGTCATACCTGGTGCAGCACTCAGCGCGACATAGGTGCGCAGCCGCAGGTCGCCGGAGCGGTTGAGCGCATCGAACAGTGCGAGGTCCTCGTCGCCCACTCCCGCTTCCTGGATGCTGGTCACCCCGTATCGATACGCCTCCGTCACGCCGCGCTTCAGCGCAGCCAGCTTCTCCTCGCGGCTCGGCTCGGGGATGAGACTCTGGACCAGCGACTGGGCGCCTTCCTTGAGGACGCCGGTCGCTTCCCCGGTCCGCGGGTCTCGCACGATGATCCCGTCGGGAGGGTTCGGCGTGTTCCGGGTAATGCCCGCGAGCGCGAGCGCCTTCGAATTGACCCACAGGGTGTGACCGTCGTAGCAGTCGATTGCCGCAGGGCGATCGGGCACGAGGGCGTCGAGCTGTTCTTTTGTCGGCAGCCCGCCGGGGAAGGAGCCGTAGAGCCAGCCAAGGCCCAGTACCCAGGGCGCATCCGGATGAGCGGCGGCAAAGTTGCCAACCAGGCGCTGCACCTCCGCCAGCGAATCGGCATCAAGCAGGTTCACCAGGTCGAGTGAAAGACTGCCCTCGACAAAGTGCACATGCGCGTCATTGAATCCCGGCGTCACCGTGGCGCCGCCGGCGTCAACGACTCTCGTCGCGGTTCCGCGCAGGGCGTCGATGTCCGTCCGGGTTCCCACTGCCATCACCTGATTCCCCCGCAGCGCGATCGCCTCGGCAACGGTGCCGGCACTGTCGCCCAGAAAGACATGGGCGTTGGTGATGATGAGATCGGCGGGTGTGGCCGGTTCGCGATGGCAGGCGAAAGTGAGAGCGAGTGCCAGAGTGCGGTGGAGTCTCATGAGTCTGCTGTAGGGGCCATTAGCCGTTAGCCATTGGCTTGAGGCATGTGGTTGACGGCGCGCGAATGGATACGAACAACCCGTTCAATGTGAGCGGCCGTCAGCTAACGGCTACCGGCCGCCTTGTCCCGCCGCACCGTCTGCCGTTTACCCTTGATCTTGGTGGCGCGCAGCGCAGCGATGACCTGCTCCACCAGCTCCTCGGGCAGCTCCACCAGCGAATGTCGTTCGGCGATCTCGATCGCGCCGATCTGCTTGGCGTCGAGGCTGGCCTCGTTGGCGATGGCGCCGACCAGGTCGGCGGGCCGCATGTTGGAATCGCGGCCAGCGCCGATGAAGATTCGGGCCATCCTGATCTGCGGCTTGCGCGCCGGCGCACCCGCCTTCTTCGCATGTGCACCGGGCTGCTTCTTCTCCCTCACCGCCGGAATGGGAGGCGGCATGAGCTCCGCTTCTTCTGCCCCGGCGCCGGCTCCGGTGCTGTGCGCCAGCTGCACCGCGGCGGCGGCGATGTCCATGACGTCGAACTCGCCCGACAGTGCCTCAACCACGACCCGGTAGCGATCCAGCTTGCCGCCGACGAGCAGCTCGCGAATCGATGCCCGGGTGATCTCGAGCCGCTTGGCCCGCACGTCGAGTACCGTCGGCAGCTGCGCGACGGCGATCTTCTGCCGGGTGAGCGCCTCGATGCTCTTGAGCAGACGGTGCTCGCGCGGCTCGGCGAAGGTGATGGCGACGCCCTCGCGGCCGGCCCGCCCGGTCCGGCCGATCCGGTGGATGTAGGTCTGGGGCGACTCGGGGACATCGAAATTGACCACGTGGGTGATGTGGTCGATATCGAGCCCGCGCGCGGCGACATCGGTCGCCACCAGCACGTCCACGGTCTTGCCGCGGGTCTTCTTCATCACCCGGTCGCGCTGGTCCTGGGTCATCCCGCCATGCAGCGCCTCCACCCGGTAGCCCCGGCCGGCCAGGCCCTCCGCGAGACTGTCCACTTCATGCCGCGTGCGGCAGAAGACCAGTGCGAGGGTGGGGCCTTCGAGATCGAGCACCATGCCGAGCGCCTGCACCTTCTGCGCACGCGCCAGGACATACGCCGTCTGCCGCACCTTGGGCAGGGTCCCTTCGGCGGTCTTCTCCTTGGCGACCAGCACGCGAACCGGATCCTGCAGATGCCGGTCGGCAATCTTCGCGATGCGGGGAGGGATCGTGGCAGAGAAGAGGGCGGTCTGCCGTGTCGCGGGGGCCGCTTCGAGGATGCCCTCGAGTTCTTCGGCGAAGCCCATGTCGAGCATCTCGTCGGCTTCGTCGAGCACGATCGCGGCGAGGCTGCTCAGGTCCAGCGTGCCCCGCCGGATATGATCGAGGGCGCGGCCCGGGGTCGCGACCACCACGTGGACCCCGCGACGGAGCACGGCAATCTGCTGGCTGAACGACTGGCCGCCGTAGATCGGTACGGTGCGGGCGCCGACCGAGCGGCCATAGCGATGAAACGCCTCCGCGACCTGCATCGCCAGCTCACGAGTGGGGGTGAGCACCAGCACGGCGGGGCGGGAGGCGGGAGGCGCGCCGCTCGGCAGGCGCTGCAGCAGTGGCAGCGCAAAGGCGGCGGTCTTCCCGGTGCCGGTCGCTGCCTGTCCCAGGATATCGCGGCCGGCGAGGAGCGGCGGGATCGCTTCGCGCTGGATCGGTGTCGGCTCTTCGTAGCCCAGGGCTGTCAGCGCCTCGACCAGCTTCGGGGCGACGCCAAGGTCGGCGAACGAGGCGGGCTTGCTGGTGCTGGGGGCCGTTGGGGTCATGCGGGAATCTAAGGGGTGAGCGGTCAGCGGTCCGCATTCAGCTGGCGAAGACGCTGGTGGGGTCCTATCGTTCTCGCCATCTCGCTGGCCTAAGTCACTGCTCCCAATCGGGAATCAGAGAGCCAATGCCAGTTCTTCAGGCAAGAGCCATCGTCGCGGCCGTCGTGTTCGTTGCTTGCGCCGGTTGCGGCAAGGCCGAGCCGGGTCGGCCGGCGCAGGCGGCCGCAACGGCGACTGCGGCACTGGCGCCG